>Ga0126381_100001148_pt1 | contig 28736 bp, 26 predicted proteins | sample PanSoiMetPlot_28_FD_96465 | JGI IMG/M metagenome (GOLD analysis project Ga0126381, IMG submission 96465) | Tropical forest soil microbial communities from Panama - MetaG Plot_28 | ecosystem: Environmental > Terrestrial > Soil > Tropical forest > Bulk soil | place: Panama | collected 2016-02-17
AGCGAGCTCAAACTCGATTCTACCGATGCGATGGCCGGCCTCGTCCTTTTGGTGGAACGGGTCAAAGCCGGCGACAAGGCTGCCGCCCTCGCCCGCGCCGACGAGCTTCCCGAGGAGGGGGTGCATCGTTTTGTCCGCCCGTTGGCGCGGGCGTGGACGCGCATGGCGGTCGGCGATGTCGCCAGCGCCGACGAGGCTCTGCGGGGGCTCGACAAATTCAATGGCTTTGCGCCGCTAAAATTCTACCAGCTCGGTCTCCTCCATGATTTTGCCGGCAATACCGAGCTGGCCGAGGACAACTTCAAGCAAGCCTTGGAAGCAAGCGGACAGCTCAACTGGAGGTTGACAGATTCGCTGGCTAACTTCTACCAGAGACATGGTCGCGATGACGAGGCGAAGGCGCTCTACCAGCGTTTTGTCAAGGACAATGCGGGGAGCGAGCTGGCCGAATCGGTGCTCGCCAGCCGGCCTGCCGGTATGCCGGCGCGGCAGATCGGCTCCGCCGAGGACGGCTTGGCCGAGGCTCTCTTCGACCTCGCCAGCGTCGTCAATCAGCCCGAGACACTCGATCTGGCGCTGCTATACGTCCGCTGCGCGCTCGAGTTGCGCCCCCGCATGGTGCTCGCACAGCTTCTGCTTGCCGATATCCTGAGCGTCCAGAACAAACTCGACCAGAGCCTCGCGGTACTTGCGGAGGTTCCGCAGAGCTCGCCTTATTGGTGGTCGGCGCGGTTGCGCGTCGCCGCAAATCTGGAACTGCTGGACCGCACCGACGAAGCGATCGCCCAGCTCAAAGCCATGGCGGCCGAGGAGCCGACAAGAGCCGGGGCGGATATGCAGTTGGGCGACTTGTTGCGCGGCAAAAAGCGTTTCACGGAGGCGGTGGAGGCGTATGACGAGGCCATTCAGCGCTTTGAAGCCGCCGGCATGCCTGAGCGCTGGTCGCTGTATTACAGCCGCGGTATTGCGCTGGAGCGCTCCGGACAATGGAAGCGGGCCGAGGCCGATCTCGAGCATGCTCTTGAATTGAAGCCCGACCAGCCGCTCGTTTTGAACTATCTCGGCTATTCCTGGATCGACCGCGGCGAGCATCTGGACCGGGGTCTCAAGATGATCCAGAAGGCGGTCGAGTTGCGGCCGGAAGACGGCTACATCGTCGACAGCCTCGGCTGGGCGTACTACCGCCTCGGCGACTATTCGAGCGCGGTTCAGTACCTCGAAAAGGCGATCGAGCTGGTGCCCGAAGACCCCACGATCAACGACCATTTGGGCGACGCGTATTGGCAGAGTGGGCGAGCGGTGGAGGCGCGTTACCAATGGAGGCGCGCCCTGCAATTCGGGCCTCAGGACGACGAGATCAAGCCGATCCAAGCCAAGCTCGACGGCGGAACCGTGCCCACCGCCGGGGCGGCGCGCGGCGGCTGAGCCGAAATGCCGGTGACGGCCTTCGCGCCGACGAAGGTCAACCTCTATCTGCATGTGACCGGCCGGCGCGCCGACGGGTATCACCTGGTCGACAGCCTCGTCGCATTCGCCGATATCGGCGACCGCCTGACGGCCGAGCCGGCCAACTCCTTGTCCCTCGCGGTCGACGGGCCCGAGGCAGCAGGCCTTTCAGCGACCGGGGACGACAACCTCGTGCTGGGCGCCGCCCGGTTGCTGGCCGACGAGGCCGGGGTCTTTCCGGGCGCTGCATTGCGTCTCGACAAGCGCCTGCCGGTCGCGGCCGGAATCGGCGGCGGCTCGAGCGACGCCGCCGCGGCTCTGTTGCTGCTCCGAGAACTGTGGGGTTTGTCTCTGGAGGGCGAGGCGCTTTGCCGCCTCGGCGCTCGCCTCGGCGCCGACATACCCGCCTGCGTCTATCGGCGTGCTGTTTGGGTCGGCGGCGTCGGGGAGCGCCTCGAACCAGCGGCGAGCTTGCCGGAAGCGGGCATCCTGCTCGCCAATCCGCGAAAAGCATTGCCCACGGCTGCAGTATTTGCCGCCCGCCGCGGCCCGTTCAGCAAGACCAGCCGCTTCGCGCCTATGCCGAACGATGTCGCAGGTCTCGCCGAGTTGCTGGCGCCGCGCTGCAACGATCTGACCGAGGCCGCGATTGGGATCCTCCCGGAAGTCGGCGCAGTACTCGCGCGCCTCGGCCAGCTGCCGGGGTGTTTATTGGCTCGGATGAGCGGCAGCGGGGCCACCTGCTTCGGGCTGTTCGCCTCGCGCGCCGCGGCCGAGGATGCTCGCCTGGTGCTCGGCGCGGCCGAGCCCCTATGGTGGTGCGCCGCCGGCAGCTTTATTGCCGAAACGGCGCATTACCGTTAATTTGCCATCACACGCAGCTTGGGGCGTAGCCAAGTGGTAAGGCAGCGGGTTTTGATTCCGCCATACGGAGGTTCGAATCCTCCCGCCCCAGCCAGCCTACTCCGCCGGTACGGCGGCGGGTTCCTTGCGACCGAAGCTTGGCGTGTCGGTGCGGTCGACGAGCGCTTCGGGACCCTCGGTCGGCAGGTTTTCGAGCCAGTTGATCCCGGCGTCGATATCGTTCTCCCACATCTCGCGCGGCAGCTCGTAGAGGAATTCGACGCCGTAGCCGTTCGGGTCATTGATGTAGACGCTGTGCGTCACGCCGTGGTTGACGCGCCAATTGAACTTGACGCCGCGGCTCTGCAAGAAGGCGAGCTGCTTCATCCATGCCTCGCGGCTGGGCATCGTCAGTGCAACGTGATTGATCGCCACCTGGCCGTTGGCCAGCACCCACTCGGCGGGTGGTGGCAAGTTTGGACTCTCGACCAGAGCGACCGTGTGGTGGGTGAGCTGACCGTTGTTGACCGCGCTGTAGAAGCGCATTTTGGGCGGGGTCGGACGGTCGGCCCGGGAGTGCAACTCGCCGACCTGCCTGAAGCCGACGATCTCGGTCCAGAACCGGTGCGACTCCTCGATGTCACGGACGTTGAGGACGAGATGGTTAATTCCGGACGGGCTTATGGCCTCGGCGGGGGCCTCCGGAACGTCGGAAATTCTGTCGGTCATCGCAGCGCTCCCAAATCTCGGTCGGTTCATGTGGTACTCCCGAGAAACGGCTCGCGCAACCCCCGCCCGCAAGTTGTGGAGGCAAAGTCCGCTTAGCCGGGTGCGCAGGGGTCAGCGGCCGTAAAACCCGTTTTCCTCGTTGAACCGGCGTTCGTTGTGCAACGCACGGCGGCGCGCGTCGAGCGCGCGCTGCTCGGCATCGAGCCGGCGCTGCTCGTGCCAATAGGCCCGACGGCGCTCGTGGTCGCGCCAGTAGTGGTCACGGTACACAGGCTCCCCGTTCATTTGCCTGCCGATACCTTGCAGTACATCGCCCGGTGTTTGAGCATGAACCGGCACTGTACTCAGCGCCAGGACGGAAGAAACTGCCAACAGAGTTAACCTTACCATTTGTGACCCTCCCTTCGAAGGTGGAACACTCCGGAGGAAACACTGTGGCGAGCTGGTCCGTTCCTCTGGTTAATCTATTCCTATTCGATCGTAGCGGGGCAGTTTCGAGGTCGTGTCCTCGACGACGCGGGTTAATACCGCGAAGAGTCTTACGCGTCCGGCCGTTGTCTTGGCCGAGCCGAAAGCGTGTTCGATGTGGACGTGTTGCGAGACGATGCTTCAGAGTTGGCGGAGCCGTCGCTAGTCCGCGGCCTGGGGCGCGTCGGGATACCCGTCGGCGCGCCAGCGTCGTTCTCCGATTTCAGTCGAGTTGGCCTCGACTCCCCACCTGTCCCAACCTGCTCGGGCAAAGCGCGCGAACATCTCGAGATATGGTCCGTCGCAAAGCGCCTCTATGCGTTCGTAGGCTTCGTCGGGCTTTCGGCTGTGCTCGCGGCGCGGCGACACGATCAGCTTCGGGACATCGGCCCTGCGGCGGCGTGGCTTCCCGCGAGTGGCCAACAAGCATGGCTCTGGATTGGCGCGCGTCCAGAAGCCGAGCCCCATGAAGAAGCTTCGGTCATTATAGAAGAGCTCTGGCTTCTTGGTTTTTGCCCAATAGAACCCGACGGTTTTATAGGTGAACCCCCAGGCCTCGATTATTTCGAACGCTTTCTGCAGCAAGGGGTCTGTCGCCCATAACAGCAATACACAATCGTCAGCGGCCCATTCGGCGACCGGTAACGCCTTGATATCGGCCAAAGACATGCAGTCGTAATAGGCCTCCGGGCTCCTCCCTTTTCCCTTCCGCGAGTAGGTGGCGAAAGTCCAGGGCGGGTCCGCGTAGACGACGGCGTAATGTCTAGATTGGGGAAAGATGCTCATCGGCGAATGGTCGCGGGATGCCGCGACAGCGTCAACCGGCTTCCCCGCTCTCCCCTTCGTCGGGTCTCTCTTCTGCCGGTATGCGGTAATTGCCCTTCAGCCAGCGGCCAAGGTCGATTTGCGCGCAACGCGCCGAGCAGAATGGCCGGTGCTGCGGCATCGGCGGCTTGCCGCAGATCGGACAGGGGCGGGAGGCGGATCTCTCGATCGACGAGACGGAGGCCATTGCCGAGCGGATATAGTCACAGCTCGGAGATTTGAAACCGCTCACGGCCGTAGCCGGGATCGGCGTCGATCGCGAGACTGCGGGCGAATCGCTCCTTGGCCTGCTGCACTGCGTGCGCCAAGGGTCCCGCCAGCGCCGCCGCGACATCCGGCGCGACGGTGAGGCGCCATTGCCGCCCGGGCTGCGCCCGCGTCGCGCGGCGTAGTGCGCGCAGCGCCTCGTGCGAAACGGTGATCGCGGTCTTGACCGGGGCGCCGCCCGGGCGCGGCTCGAGCAGTGCCTCGGCGAACGGGCGGCGGCGGCGCGGCCGCACCAGCTCGAAATGTCCGAGGCGCGTCCACCCGAGGAGTTGGGGGGCCGCCGGGTCCGAGGCGAGGGCCTCGGCGAGCGCTGCGCGCACCTTGTCGCGCGCCGAGCGGCTGTCCAGCCCGACAAAATCGACAATGATGCCGCCGCCCAGGTTGCGCAGCCGGAGCTGGCGGGCGACGGCACGGGCAGCGGCCAGGTTAGCCGTCAGCCCGGTGCGCTCCGGAGATCCGGTGTCGGGCGTTCCCGTGTCGACGTCGATCATCATGCCGGCCCGGGTCGCGGCGAAATGCACCGAACCGCCACCCGGGAGGATCAGCGTCTCGGAGAGAGCCTCGTCGAACGCCGCGTCAAGATCGATCGGCCATTCGGCTTGGGGACGCTGCGCGATGGCGGTGCCAGGGAATGCCGCGCGGATTTCGGGAACGGCCGCAGGATCGTCCACGAGAATCTCGTCGCAAACGCCCGGCAGTGAGTTCGCGAGCATGGCGGCATTGGACGCTTCCGGATCGAGGCGGGCCGCCGGATCGGCGCGCGACGCTCGCTCCAGGATGTCACGCCAGCGCCACACCAAGGCGGCTGCCTCCTGCGCAAGCGTCTCCGTGGGCGCGAGCTCCATAATCCTGATCCCTGCGTCGCCCTCTCCCTCAGCCCCTCCCACTCCCCGCGGGCGGGGAGAGGGAGGAACCCGCGCAGCGGGAGGGTGAGGGGCAGCCTCCCTTCCCGCAGCGCTGGTCTCGACAACTGTCAGTAGTTGGCCGCGCTGCCCTTCCGAGAGGGCCTCCCCGCCAATCAGGCCCCGCCGGCCCAGTCTCAGTTCGACCAGCCGGCCTTTCAGGTCTACGGCCATTGTCACGCTCGCGGCTTTGCCCCCTTGGGCCTCGCGTCGGATTTGTAGGATTACCCGCTCACCTTCGTGCAGCCGCCTACCGCGCGGCACCACCTCGCCATGAGGCAAGAAGGCGGGGCGGTCGCCGCCGATATCGACGAGCGCCGCGCCAAGCGCGGGCAATAGCCGCATGACGCGGCCGAGGTGAATGCTGCCGGCTTCGTTGTGATCCCCACGCTCGACGTAGAGCTCGACGGGCACGCCGTTTTCGAGCAGCGCCCCGCGCCACTCGCCCGGCCCCGCGGAAATCAGCAGTTCGCGATCCAATTTGGTCGATAGCCGCGGCCGGCGAGCAGCTGGACGGTCTCGAAGAGCGGCAGCCCGACGACATTAGAGTAGGAGCCGCAGACCCAGCGGATCAGCGCCGCCGCCTGGCCCTGAATCGCATAGCCGCCGGCCTTCCCCCGCCATTCGCCGGTGCGCAGATAGGCTTTGATCTCAGTCTCGTTCAGCCGTTTGAAGGCCACCTGGCTGTCGACCCGGCGCGATGTCAACCTGCCGGAGGGGTCAACCACTGCGACGGCCCCATGCACCCTGTGCCGCCGTCCCGACAGCATTTCGAGACAGGACCGCGCGCTCGTCTCGTCCTCGGTTTTCGGCAGGATCCGGCGGCCGCAAGCGACCACGGTGTCGGCCGCCAGGATGAAGGCGCCGGGATGCCGCGGCACTACCGCCCGGGCCTTCTCCTGCGCGAGGCGCGTCGCATGAGCCGGCGGCAGCTCGCCGCGGTGTGGGGTCTCGTCGATATCTGCCGGATCAATGCAATCGGGCGCCAAGCCCACCTGGCGCAGCAATTCGAGGCGGCGCGGCGATTTGGAGGCGAGCACGAGCGGCGGCCCCGACACAGCCCGTTCACCCCCGCAGATGCAACACGCAAATTAACGTGAACAGGCGCCGCGCCGTGTCGAGATCGATCGCGACCTTCTCGGCGAGCCGCTCCATCAGCAGCGTCGATCCTTCGTTGTGCAGTGAGCGTCGCCCCATGTCGATCGCCTCGATCTGCACGAGGCTAGAGCGGCGGATCGCCTCGTAATAGCTTTCACACACCATGAAATAATCTCTGACAATGCCGCGAAACGGCGCGAGCGGCAGCACGATGGTCTCGTTCGATCCGTTCGCGGCCGAGCGCATTTCGATGTTCAGCCGGTTCTCCTCGATCGACAGATGAAGGTGATAGGGGCCATTGCAGCCGGAAACCGGCGCGAAATGGTTCTCCTCCAGAAGGTCGAAGATCGCTACCGCCCGCTCGTGTTCGATGTCGGGGCTGCGGCGGACAACAGTATGCTCGTCGAGAGTGATGCCGGCGATGCGCGAGGCGTCGTTCTCGCCCATGATCGTCGAGTTACCCTGAGCGCGCTCGATCGAGCCGGACCGACAATGACAAGGCGTGCGCCCCCAGCCCCTCGGCCTCGGCGAGGCGGATCGCCGGGGGGGCGAGCGCCGCGAGGCTCGCCGCATCGCAGCGGACCATGGAGCTGCGCTTCAGGAAATCGAGGACCCCGAGACCCGAGGCAAAGCGCGCGCTGCGGGCGGTCGGCAGGACGTGGTTCGGTCCGGCGATATAGTCGCCGATCGCCTCGGGGGTGTGGCGGCCCAGAAAGATCGCGCCCGCATGATGCACCCTCTCGGCCAATGCATCCGCCTCGTCGAGCGCAAGCTCGAGGTGCTCGGGCGCGATCCGGTCGATTAGTGCCACCGCCTCCTCCCAGTCCGAGACGATCAGAATGGCGCCGTGCGTGCACCAGCTGGCCCGAGCGATCTGGGCCCGGGGCAGATTTGCCAGGTGGCGCTCGGCCGCCGCTTCGACCGCGGCCGCGAAACGGGTGTCGTCGGTTACGAGGATCGCCTGCGCGGCCTCGTCGTGCTCGGCCTGCGACAGCAGATCGGCGGCGATCCATTCCGCATTGTTGTGGCGGTCGGCGACGACCAGGATCTCGGACGGGCCGGCGATCATGTCGATGCCGACCTTGCCGAACACCCGCCGCTTGGCCGCCGCGACATAGGCGTTGCCCGGGCCGACGATCTTGTCGACCGGCGTGATCGTCGCCGTGCCGTAGGCGAGCGCTGCGATGGCTTGCGCCCCGCCGACCCGGTATGCCTCCTCGATCCCAACCATCTGGGCGGCGGCGAGGACCAGGGGATTGATGACGCCGCCGGGGGCCGGCACCGTCATCACCAGCCGCTCCACCCCCGCCACCTTTGCTGGAATGGCGTTCATCAAGACCGAAGACGGGTAAGCGGCGGTCCCTCCCGGGACGTACAGTCCGGCGGCAGCGATCGGACGCCAGCGCGCCGCGAGCCGGACTCCGGTCTCGTCGACATAGTCGATCGAAGCCGGCAGCTGCCGGCGATGGAAGCTCTCGATACGCTCGGCCGCGACTCGCAGCGCGGCCACCGTCTCCGGCGCGGCCGCGGCGGCGGCCGCGGCGATCTCGCGCGCAGTCAGCCGCAAGCCACTGGCCGCAAGGTCGATCCCGTCGAAGCGGCGCGTATAGTGGAGCAGGGCCGCGTCGCCGCGGGCAGCAACATCCTCGACGATTTCGGCGACCGTGGCGTCGACATCCGCCGCAGTCTCCCGCTTCGCCTCGAGCAACCGTCGGAACCCGACCTCGAAGTTCGGCTCGCGGGTGGAGAGGGCGACCGGCATCAGCCCGCCTCGCCGGCCCGTGCGCCGGTACCCTCACCCTTCCCATCGCTGACGCGATGGGCCCCTCCCCTCTCCCGGGTTGCGGGAGGAGGTGCCCTTCGCCGGCTCCCGGTCCGGGAAGAGGCGGGTGAGGGTCTTCTGCCGCCCACCGTTTCGCGGAAGCGCTCGATCCAGCCGCCGACCTCTTCCGGCCGGGTCTTCAGCGCCGGACGGTTGACGATGAGGCGGGAGCTGACCTCGGCAATCGGCTCGATCTCGATCAGACCGTTCGCCTCGAGGGTCGCGCCGGTCTGCACCAGATCGACGATGTGGTGGCAGAGCCCCAGGCGCGGCGCCAGCTCGACCGCGCCATTTAACTTGATGCATTCCGCCTGGATCCCCTGTGCCGCAAAATGGCGGCGAGTGACCTCCGGGTATTTCGTCGCCACGCGCACATGGCTCGACCGTCTGAGATCGGCTTGCCCGAGTGCGTCTGCCGTCGCCGCCACGGCGAGGCGGCAATGCCCGACATCGAGGTCGAGGAGCGCGTAGATTTCCGAATAGTCGAATTCCATTAGCACATCATTGCCCGCGATGCCGAGCTGAGCGGCACCAAAGGCGACGAAAGTGGCGGCATCAAAGCTGCGCACCCGGATCAGGTCGAGACCCGGCTCATTCGTTGTGAAGCGCAGCTGCCGCGAGGCCGGGTCGTCGAAGGCGGGCTCCGGTACTATGCCGATGCGATGCAGCAGTGGCATTACCTCGCCGAGGATACGCCCGTTCGGCAATGCCATGATCAGAGGATCATCGCGGAGGCGCCCGAGGGCGGGGGTCACGGAACCTCGTCCAAATCGTGGCGGGGCTGCCATGGCGTCGGCCACGGATCGCCGAGGTCGCTGGCATGGCAGAGTATTCGGGGGACGTCGAGCCGGATCGCCGCCCCGCCCGAAAATTCGAGATGGACCGCGCCGTCTTCGCACCGGATCGCGAGCAAGGACAGTATCCGGCCATCATCGCTGCGGCGGAAGCCGCTGTAGGACACCGCCGCCACGTCGCGGAACGCGACTCCGCACAGGCTCCGCGCGAAGGCAGGCTCATCGGGGGTCGCGCGGCGCTCATTTTCCCAGCGAAATCGGTTCGCAACAAAAACGAAACTGCGCTCCTCCGGAACGTAAGCGAGGTCGCGGACGGCGACCAGCGCGTCTTGCAGACAAGCCGAGATCACCGCCAGGTCTTCGGCGTCCTCTGCGCGCAATTTCAGCGCCGCCTCTTCGTCAGGCGCCATCCCGCAGCCTCTCGATCCGGGCATTGCACCCGGCGAGCTTTTCCTCGAGCCGTTCGTAACCGCGGTCGAGGTGGTAGACACGATTGATCACGGTTTCCCCAGTGGCGGCGAGACCGGCGACGACCAGCGACACGGAGGCCCGCAAATCCGTCGCCATGACCGGCGCTCCCATCAATTGCGGCACGCCGCGCACCAAGGCGGATGCGCCATGGACATTGATGTTCGCGCCCATGCGCGCCAGCTCGGGGACATGCATGAAGCGGTTCTCGAAAATCGTCTCGGTAATCATCGAGGCGCCATTGGCGATCGTCATCAGCGCCATGATCTGCGCCTGCAAATCGGTCGGAAAGCCCGGATAGGGCTCGGTCATCACGTCGACGCCGTCGAGGCGTTCCGCATGCCGCCGCACCGTCAGACCACCGGCGCTCTCCGCGATTTCGACACCGGCGCCTTCGAGGATGCGCGCGACTGCCGAGACGAGACCGAGGCGGGTCCCGGTCAGCTTCACCTCGCCGTCTGTCGCCGCGGCGGCCATGATATAGGTGCCGGTTTCGATCCGGTCCGGGATGACCGAATGCGTCGCCCCATGCAGCCGCGGGACGCCGAGGATCCGGAGGCGGTCGGTGCCGATCCCGTCGATGCGGGCACCCATCGCCACCAGGCACTCCGCCAGATCGGTGATTTCCGGCTCGCGAGCAGCGTTGATCAGCAGCGTCTCGCCCTCGGCCAGGCTGGCCGCCATCAGCAGGTTCTCGGTGGCGCCGACCGAGACCGCCGGAAAGGCGATCTCGGCGCCCCGCAAGCCTTTCGGCGCGCGCGCGTTGATATAGCCCTCGCGCAGCTCCACCTCGGCGCCGAGCCGCTGCAGCCCCCTGAGGTGTAGGTCGACCGGGCGCGGGCCGATCGCGCAACCGCCCGGGAGCGAGACACGCGCCCGCCCGCAGCGGGCAACAAGCGGCCCGAGCACAAGCACCGAGGCCCGCATCTTTCTGACGAGGTCGTAAGGTGCTGTGCTCGAGGTGAGATGCTCCGCCGACAATTCGACGACATGCCCCGAATCTGCACCCTCCCCGCGCCGAACGACGGCTACGCCGTGCTGAACCAATAGGTTCGCCATCGTGGCGATATCGGCGAGAATAGGGACGTTTTGCAGGGTCAGGGTTTCCGCGGTCAGCAGCGACGCGGCCATAAGGGGCAGCGCCGCGTTCTTGGCACCGCCGATCGGAATCACGCCTTCGAGCGGCACGCCGCCATTGATGCAGATCTTGTCCATCGCCCCGATGCACGTGCCGCCGCTCGGTCCGAGCGGCGGCATCCTATTCAATCGACGGTCAAGGCGCCGTCGGCGTGCTTTTTACTGGACCGCGAAGCGGCGCTCAAGTTGAGGCTCGCCGTCACCTCCCGTGCCCCTCTCGGAGGCCGTCGCGTCGGAACGCCGTCGCGCCCGAGCCTGCTCCTTGCGCCGCTGCAGATTCTCGCGCAGCGCCTTAGCTAAGCGCTCCTTGCGCGCTGCCCGTTCGGCGCTCTGTCTTGCGCTGGGCTGTGAAGGTTCGGCCATGTCGCGATGCAAACTCGAGGGCGGTCATCATGTCAACCGGCAGTGGGCTATTCCTCGATGCGGATCTTGGCATGTCTCGCGAGAATCACGGCCACCGCCTGCTTCGCGGCGTATTCGGCGGATTGGTCGGGATGTTGGCGTCGCCACGCCTCCACTCCCGCCCGGTAGCATTCCACCGAGGGACGCCCGGAGCATCGCGCCGATTCGAACGCCGTCAGAACCGCCATGGCCGCGACGTTGGTCGTTGGATCGACTTTCGATACCCGCCAAACCATCGGGCGCTCATGTCTTTAGCCACAACCAACCCGACAAACGCCGGAGCCCGCGACGGGTTCCGGCGACGCTGTCAGGCGGCCGAGATGCCGACCAGACGTTCCTGCTCCAGCGTATTGGCGTAATCCGACACGGTGGTGCGGTGCAGGACGCGACGTTGCGTGTCGTCATAAGGGAGGCCGCGATGCATTGTGCAGCGGTTGTCCCAGATGACGAGGTCGCCGACCTTCCAGTGGTGCCGATAGACGAATTGCGGCTGGGTCGAAAAGGCGATCAGCTCTTCGATCAGCGCCCTCCCTTCCTCGACCGGCGAGCCGATGATGTGCGAGGCGTGCGAGGCGAGATAGAGGCTGGTGCGGCCCGAATAGCGGTGGTGGCGGACCAGCGCCTGCGCCACCGGCGGTAAGTCCTTAAAGATCGCGTCGTTGAAATCGGCAAAGCCGATTTGGCTGCGTGAGCGGAAGATGCTGTGCTCGACAACGAGACCGTCGAGCTCTCGCTTCCGCTTTTCGGGCAACGCGTCCCACGCCGCCCGGAGATCGGCGAACTCGGTCTCGCCACCACCCATTGGCCCGGGCGACGGCAGCTCGCGGGCCGACAGCAGCGAGCATTTCGCTGGGATGTGCTTGAACGAGCTGTCGGTGTGCCAGAGCTGGTTGCCGAGGTTGAACAAGTTGCGGCGGTCGTCGCGCGCGAGCACCCGGCCTTCGGCATCGAGGTTCGAGATGTCGGCGATATCGGGGCGCAGCCGCATCTTCGCGCCGGCATAGTTGGGATTGACCTCGAGCGGACCGAATAGCCGGCTGAAGGCGAGCTGTTGCTCATCGGTCACCGGCTGTCCCGGGAAGACGAGGATGCCGCAGCGGTTGAAGGCTGCCTCGATTTGGGCGAAGACCTCTCTTGTCACCGGGCTTGTAAGGTCGACACCGCACACTGTTGCACCGAGCGTCGGATGAAGCGGGGTCACCTCGATCGCCATTTCGCTCGCTCTCCTGATACAATGCCCGTTATTATGAACTTCGATAGGGGACCGATCAATTCGGCCGCGATGCCCAACGACAAGATCACAGCAGTTGTTGATTGGCTGGTCGACGGCGCCCGGTCGGCGCCGCAGCCGCAGCAGGTAGTGGCGGAAATATGCGAGCGACTCGTCGCATGCGGCATTCCTCTTTGGCGGGTCGCGGTATTCATCAGAACCCTGCATCCGAACGTCATGGGACGGCGATTTGTCTGGCGGCCGGGCGCAGAGGTCGATATTTCAGAAGCCCCGTTCGAGCTCCTCGACACGGCGGCTTTTCGCGACAGCACGCCCGCGCATGTTTATGCCACTGGCGCCGCGCTCCGGCGCAGGCTGGCAGATCCGGACTGCCTGCTCGATTTTCCAGTGCTCGACGAGCTTCGTGCCGAAGGGGTGACCGATTATCTCGCCTACCCGCTCTTCTTCACTGATGGCGCCATTCATGTGGTGACCTGCACGACCTGCGAGCCCGGTGGTTTCACCGACGCGCAGGTTGCCGGCATCGAGTCCATCATGAGGCCGCTGGCGCGGGTGGCCGAGATCCGAGTATTCCGCCGCATGGCGAGTACTCTTCTCGACACCTATGTCGGACATGACGCCGGTGAACGTGTCCTCGCAGGGCATATCCGGCGCGGCGATATCGAGGAAATTCACGCCGCGATCTGGTTGTCGGATATGCGCGGATTTACTGCCTTGGCCGATAGTCTGCCGCCGCGGGTTATGATCGACCTTCTGAACCGTTATTTTGACTGCCAGGTGCCGGTCATCCTCGACCACGGCGCCGAAGTGCTGAAATTCATGGGCGACGGACTGCTGGCGATCTTTACGATCGCCGGCAATGAGAAGGAGGTATGCGAGCGCGCCCTGGCCGCTGCACACCAGGCGCAGGCAAATATCGCGGCACTCGCAAATTCGGCCATGCCGGGGTTGCGGTTCGGTCTCGCTTTGCACATCGGCGATGTCCTCTACGGCAATATCGGCAGCGGCAATCGGCTCGATTTCACCTGCATTGGACCAGCGGTCAATTTTGCCGCACGCATCGAAAAGCTGGCCGCTCAGTTGGGGCGCGCCATTCTCGCCTCCAATGAATTCGCGCGCTACTGCTCAGACGAGTTCACCGCTCTCGGCGAGTTCAGCCTTGCCGGTTTCAGTGCACCGCAATTGATATTTGGCCTCGAGGACGAAGCCGTCCAACAATAATCCCCGGGGGAGGTGAGCCGGCGGGCCAACCCTCCGTCTCACCCCAGTGTTCTGGATCTAGATGTAGAGTTGCTGCTCCAACTCGGTCAGCGCGGCCTCGGCGTGTTCGGGATCGATCTTCCCGATCTCGACCGCGGTCCTGCCGGCTTCGAGCGCAGCCGAGAACTGTTCATTGGCTGCATCCGCCTCGCCCGCGTCATCGGCCGTCCTCGAGACGAGCTGTCTCAATTTTGCGGCGACGGCATTGACGCGCTCTTCGGTCACTTGCTCGCAACAGGAGGCAGCTCCGACGACGATGCCGAGCGTTTGGGCCATCCGTTGTGCCTCGGTCATGCGGTTATTGGATGCCATTTCACACCTCTACTGACCTGAATGAGGAATGCGTTGCGTGAGCTTTTGGCGGACCGCAGGGTCATTTTGGGCCGTGCGAATAATGCTATTGTATTCATCCACCGATAGGCCCTGGTCGGTAACCGCCTTCTGCAACGCGTCGTTCGCCTCCTCGGCGAGGCGTTGTTTGTCGGACGGTGGCGCTTCTGAGATCTTGCGTTCGTAATTCTCCCGGATGCTTGTCACGTGCCCGATGGCCGCCGCAGCCGCGTTCAGCTTCTCGTCCGCAATCGTCGTCGACGGCGATTGCGCCCGAGGGGATTGTGTCTGAGGGGACTGCGTCTGAGGGCGGGTCTGCGGTGGAGTCGTCTGGGCGTTCGCCGCCGGCGTCAGAAAGACCGCGGCGGCGCCCAGTGCGGCGGCCGCAAGAGCCTGCGACAGACGCGTTCTTGTCACATGGTATTCGGTGCAGTGCATACGCTATCTCCACTTTTGGTGTGTTCCAGCAAACCGAACGGATTGCTGGTTCAAAGCCGGTGGCCGATCGAAGGTTCAGTGTTCGGCGGGCACAAAGGGCCGCCCAGTCACCAAAATGACACACCGCCGATGGTCTCTCGGCGACAGATCCGGTGCCACCAGCGACCCGACAACCTCAGAATGTTCGATTGCAGACGTCGCCTTCGCCACGAAGGCCCACGCCGAATTTACCTCTGTGGAATTCCCAATCGGCCGTTATGTGCAGGGAAATGTGCCGTTACGGCAGCTCCGGGTCGGCCCCTTCCGACCCCGTTGGAGGCATGCTCCCGTTGTGGTCTGCCAGCCTGACGTAGGTAGGCAATACCGGCCGTCAAGCCTCTGCCGAGCGGGAATAAAATTCTCGGCTTGGCGCGAATCTTGCGGCTATGCCGCGCTGCGACCCAGGGTCGACAGGCGCCCATAGCCGGGGATGGACTGCTCGATCCCAGCGAGGCGCAGTGCCCGCCACATCATCGCCGACGCGCTCGAAATCACGGGCTTCCCCAGATCCTGTTCGAGCATCTCCAACACCGGCAGGGTCGGCATCCCGGTGCCGCTTAAGAAGATGGCCCCGGCATCCTCCCTATCGACCATGCGCGCGAGCCGGTAAGCCCGTTCCGCAGTCTCGTCGTAAATGTTCGTGACCCCCGGGAGATTGGCGAAATTGACCACCTCGAACCCGTAAGCTTCGAGATGGGCTTTCCCCTGCAATGTGGTTTCCGGCGAATAGGGTGCGCCGAGCGCCACCCGGCGGATATCGAGGCGCTCCAGTGCGCGCACGACGCAGCCGAAGGCAGTGACGACGCGCGTGCCGGTCGAGCGCTGGAGGCGGTCGAGGAGAGCCATTTCGCGTTGCCGACCCAGATAATAGCTCGTAGCGGTATGGGCCACGACGATGACATCCGGCTTCACCATCGCGAGCAGCTCGATGCTGCCATCGATGTTATCGACCATCATGCGGTTGCGCTCTTCCTGCCCGTCGAGGGAGCCGGTGGCGCCGTGCGCGGTCATGCGGTGGAAATGCACCGACACGCCCTCCGGCGCCAGTGCGATCATCTCGGGCTCGACCGTCGGGTTGCCGGGCGGCAGCAAAAACCCCAGCCGTGCTCTCCATCCCATCATCGTATTTTCCTCGGTTACCCGCGATCTGTGATCCGTCACCGCGGCGAAAGGCTCGGGTGACGATAATCCACCGAAAGACTCCTCCGCGAGCCTCAATTATTCGATTACGATGCGCGGTGGCGGGCGGCGGGCGTCCTCGCCCGAGACCTTCTGCCAAATCCGCGCGGCCATCTGACGGAAGACCAAGGCGTAAGGGTTGTTGGGATCGGAGATGGTGATCGGTGTGCCGCCGTCGGAGGTCTCGCGGATCTTCAGATCGAGCGGCACTTCGCCGAGAAACTCGGTGCCGAGACGCTCAGCCTCCTGGCGGGCGCCGCCATGCGAGAAGATCTCGCTGCGGCCACCGCAATGCGGGCACAGGAAATAGCTCATGTTCTCGACGATGCCGAGCACCGGCACGTCGACCTTACGGAACATGTTGAGCCCCTTCCTGGCGTCCAGGAGCGCGATGTCCTGCGGCGTCGAGACGATGACGGCGCCGGCGAGCGGCACCTGCTGTGCCATTGTCAACTGCGCGTCGCCGGTGCCGGGAGGCATGTCGGCGATCATGATGTCGAGTTCGCCCCACTCGACCTCGCGCAGCATCTGTTGAAGCGCGCTCATGACCATCGGCCCGCGCCAGATCATCGGCGTGTCCTCCGGCACGAGAAACCCCATTGACATGCATTTGAGCCCGTAATTCTCCATCGGGATGAGGCTCTTGCCGTCGCGCGACCGGGGCCGGCCGGAGATCCCCAGCATGCGCGGCATCGAGGGGCCGTAGATGTCGGCGTCGAGCACCCCGACGCGCAGCCCGTTGGCCTGCAAACCCAGCGCCAGATTGGCTGCGACGGTCGATTTGCCGACACCGCCTTTGCCGGAGGCGACCGCCACGATCGCGCCGACACCGGGCACGGCGCCGCGTGCCGTGCGGACACCTCCTGACGGGGCCCGCTGCGGGGCCGGCCCGCGCCGCGGCGGCGCCTGCCCGGTCAGCACCGCGGTGACCGATAGCACTTCGGGCAGGGCCTCCACGGCCTTTTCGGCTGCCTTGCGCAGCGGCTCGAGCCGCGGACCGCGCTCGCTCTCGACCTCGATCGCAAAGGTGACATTGCCCTCCCGGATCACCAGCCCCGAGACCATGCCGAGCGAGACAATGTCGGCGCCCTTGTCGGGATCGGCGATATGGCTCAGCGCGTCGAGGATTTGCCGTTCGGTGACAGCACTCATTTCATTCTCCTGGCGCGGCGGGGCGAAGGATCGCGGGTAATCGATGGCGCTTGGTTCGTGACGCCGGATGAGGCAGACTGGCGATCGAGTAAGCCGGTGGCCGATTCACGAGAGGAAGCACTCCGCTGATCGTGACAGGGCCATGAGCGCCGCCGGATATTGCGGGATTTAGGACCGGCGACCCGACTTGACAACACCCGCTTGCGCTCTCTATCGGGTCGCGCATCTCGCGCGTCGCGGCCGCCAGGGAGCCCGATGGAAAGCGGACCCCAAGGCAACTCCCCCGGGCGATATCGCGGAAAGGTTCAGGTCGATGTTCTGGAAAAGTGAGGGCGGTGGCCCATGGGGCAGTGGTCCGCGCGGCGGCGGCCCGTGGGGCGGCAACCGCGGCAGCGGCGGCGGGCAGAGCCCAAGGGGGCGGGGTCCGCAGCCTCCCGATTTCGAGGAGCTGTTGCGGCGCAGCCAGGACCGCTTCCGGCGCGTACTGCCGGGAGGTCTTGGAACGGGCACAGGAATCGCCATCGTCGTGATCGGCATCCTCGTCATCTGGCTCGCGAGCGGCTTCTACCGCGTGCTGCCCGACGAGGTCGGGGTGGTGCTGCGCTTTGGCGCCTATAACCGAACCACTCAGCCCGGTCTCAACTACCATCTGCCGAGCCCGATCGAGAAGGTGTTGACGCCGAGCGTAACCCGCGTCAACCGGACCGAGATCGGGTACCGCGCCGCCGAGGGTCCGACCGCTCGCGGGGTCGGGACCCGCCAGGTGCCGGAGGAGGCGCTGATGCTGACCGGCGACGAGAACATCGTCGACATCAACTTCACGGTCTTCTGGGTAGTCAAGGACGCTCGGGCTTATCTATTCAACATCCGGGCGCCGGACACGACGGTCAAATCCGCCGCCGAGAGCGCGATGCGCGAGGTCGTCGGCGAGACCCCGATCGCCCAGGCGCTGTCGGAAGGACGAGGCAAGATCGAGACCGACACCCAGCGCCTGCTGCAGGGCATCCTCGACGACTATCGCGCCGGCATCGAAGTTACGCAGCTGCAGCTGCTAAGGGTCGATCCGCCGGCGCCGGTTATCGATGCCTTCCGCGACGTGCAGCGCGCGCTCGCCGATCGCGAGAGACTGCGCAACGAGGCAGAGGCCTACCGCAATGACATCATCCCGCGGGCGCGCGGCGATGCCGTGCGGATCAAGCAGGAGGCGGAGGCCTATCGCCAGGAGATCATCGCCCGTGCGCAGGGCGATGCCGATCGCTTTACCTCGGTCTATCGCGCCTTCAAGGCGGCGCAGGATGTCACGCAGCAGCGCCTCTATCTCGAGACGATGGAAGAGATCCTGAAGAACAGCAACAAGGTGATTATCGATAAATCGGCCGAAGGCAGCAGCGGCGTCTTTCCTTATCTGCCGCTACCAGCCCTCGGGACGGGCCACGGAGCGGCCAGTGCGTCGCCCGGGGGGAGCGGCTCTACGGCCGGCGCCCCGGCCACCGGGACACCACAATCGGCGACACCCGCCGTTCCGCCCTTGCGCGGGCGACAATGAGGAGGGGGTGGTTATGAACCGTCGAGCCCTCGCCGTCGTCGCGGTGGCGCTTGTGATCGCGGGCATTTTCGCGATGAGTTCGCTGTTCATCGTCGACCAGACCGAGGAGGCGCTGGTGCTGCAGTTCGGCCAGCCGCGACGAGTCATCCGCCAGCCCGGTCTGGAAGTCAAACGGCCCTTTATCGAGAACGTCATCTACTACGAGAACCGCCTCCTCGATTTCGAGCCGCCGCCCGAGGAGGTCATCGTTTCCGACCAGAAGCGGCTCGTCGTCGACACCTACACGCGCTACCGTATCACCGACCCGCTGCTGTTCTATCAGACGGTGAGCTCGGAGGCCGCCGTGCGCGGGCGGCTCAGCGCGATGGTCAGCGGCAGCCTGCGGCGCGTCCTCGGCAATGTGACCTTGTCCGCGCTGCTGTCGCATCAGCGCTCCGCCATTATGCGCCAGATCCGTGATGAAGTGAGCGCTCAGGGAAAGTCCTTCGGCATCGATGTCATCGACGTCCGGATCCGCCGCGCCGATCTGCCCGAGGAGAACAGCCAGGCAATTTTCGCCCGCATGAAGTCGGAACGCGAGCAACAGGCGGCGCAGTACCGCGGCGAGGGCGCCGAGGCGGCGCAGACCGTGCGCGCCAACGCAGAGCGCGAACGCACCGTGATCCTTGCAGAGGCGCAGCGGGACGCCCAACGGGTGCGCGGCGACGGCGATGCGCAGAGCATCAAAACCTACGCCGACGCGTTCGGGCAGGACAAGGAATTCTTCTCCTTCTACCGCTCGATGCAGGCCTATCGCGACGCGCTGAACGGGCGCACCACGTCATTCGTTCTCACCCCTGACAGTGGCTTCTTCCGGTATTTCGACAACTCGGACGGCGCGGCCGGCAAGGCCGCGCCACCGGGGCCGGCGCCCGGTTCGCGATGAGCCGCATCGGACGTGGCGCCGCGTCGATCGCCTTGCGGACGCCGCCCGGCGGGCAATGAGGGATTTGTGGACGGCGCTCGCTCTCGTCCTGGTGATCGAGGGTGCTCTTTACGCCTTGTTTCCCGAAGGCATGAAGCGGGCCGCGGCACATGCGCTCTCCATTCCCCCCCAAACCCTGCGGCTGGCCGGGCTGGCTGCGGCCTGCGCAGGAGTTGTCCTAGTCTGGCTGGTGCGGCGATGATCTTGACGGTACTATCGGGTGACTTGCGCTGGGCTCGCTCCTCAACGTCGGGGACGAGGCCTGCGCCGAAACTCAGATGATGCTCGAAAACAATCCTTCCCTGGCTCCTGGGAGTTGACTGCGGTGCACTTCCCACTATCGAACCTTGCTGGCCGCGCGGCCGCGAGCGTAATCACGGCTCTTCTTGTTGTCGCTCCGGTATGCCTTGCTCCGGCGCCCGCCATCGCCCGGCCGGCGCCCGACAGCTTTGCCGATCTCGCGGCGAAGCTGCTGCCCTCGGTCGTCAATATTTCCACCACCCAAACGGTGAAATCGGAACGCGGGCGCGAACGCAGCGGACCCGAAATCCCTCAATTCCCGCCCGGCTCCCCTTTCGAGGAGTTCTTCAAGGATTTTTTCGAACATGGGGTGCCGAAAGGCGGGCGTCCCGAGGCTCAACCGCGTAAGGGCACCTCTCTCGGCTCTGGCTTTATCATCGACCCGTCGGGCTACGTCGTGACGAACAACCATGTCATTGCCGATGCCGACGAGATCACGGTCATTTTGCATGACGACACCAATCTGAAGGCCGAGCTGATAGGCCGCGACACCAAAACGGACATCGCGCTGTTGAAGGTCAAGAGCGACAAGCCATTGACCGCAGCGGTTTGGGGAGACAGCGACGCCTCGCGGGTCGGTGACTGGGTGCTGGCGATCGGCAACCCCTTCGGCCTCGGCGGCAGCGTCACGGCCGGCATCCTCTCGGCACGCCAGCGCGACATCAATTCCGGCCCTTATGACGACTTCCTGCAGACCGACGCCTCGATCAACCGCGGCAATTCCGGCGGGCCGATGTTCAACATGGACGGCCAGGTCATCGGGATCAACACGGCGATCTATTCCCCGTCGGGCGGTTCGATCGGCATCGGCTTTGCGATCCCCTCGGCGCTCGCCAAGGCAGTCGTGGCCGAATTGCAGAATGAGCCCGACCACAACGTCCACCGCGGCTGGCTCGGCGTCCGCATCCAGGCGGTGACCGACGAGATCGCGGAAAGTCTCGGTCTCGACAAGGCCAAGGGCGCGCTGATTGCGAGCGTCAGCGACAACGGGCCCGCCCAGGTGGCCGGGATTCAGGCCGGCGACGTGGTGTTGAGTTTCGATGGCCGGGAAGTCAACGACATGCGGCGGCTGCCGCGGCTGGTTGCCGAGACTCCGGTCGGCAAGACAGTGCCGATGACCCTGTGGCGGAAGCGGACAGAGAATACAGTGCAGGTAAAGGTCGGCAGGCTCGAGGAGGGCGATCAACAGCAGGCCAACGCCCAGGATTCGCCAAAGAAGACCACCAGGAGCGATTCCGGGGTGGTCAAGACCCTCGGCTTGACGCTGTCGGGGATCACGACGGATCTGAAGGAGAAATTCTCGCTCGCCGACGGGTCGAAAGGGGTCGTCGTCGTCGATGTCGCCAAGGACAGCCCGGCGGCCGTCAAAGGGGTGCGCCCTGGGGACCTGATCATGGAAGCCGCGCAGGAAGAAGTGAAGAGCCCGGGCGAAGTCAGCAGCAAGATCGAGGAAGCAAAGAAGTCGGGACGGAAATCGATCTTGCTGCTGGTCGAGCGTCAGGGCGATCTTCGCTTTATTGCGCTACGCCTCGATCAGGGCTGAACCCGGAAGTCCCGAGCGAGGGCGAAAGCGGATTAGTTCGCCGGAGACCGTCCAACGATTTCGTCCCGCCGGTATCCCTGGGCGTAGAGGAGGCCGGTCAGATCGGCGTGATCGAGCCGCCATCGCGCGTTCGCGGCAACGATCGGTTTGGCGTGGAAGGCGATGCCGATACCAGCGGCCGCCAGCATCGGCAGATCATTGGCGCCGTCGCCGATGGCCATCGACTGCTGTAGTGGAATGCGATGTTGTGCAGCCATCGCGAGCAGCGTTTGCCGTTTGGTGTCGCCGGTCACGATCGGCGGAGACACCGTGCCGGCGATGCGTCCGGCCGTTAGGTCAAGCCGGTTGGCAATGACGTGATCGAACCCGAGTTCGGCGGCTACCCCTTCGGCGAAGATCATGAAGCCGGACGAAACGAGCGTCGTAACCGCTCCGGCGCTCCGCATCGTCGCAATCAGCTGCCGGGCCCCCGCTCTGATCCGGATCCGGCGGCCCGTCTCTTCGAGTACTTGGTCCGGCAGGCCCGCGAGCAAACCTACGCGCTCCTCGAGCGCGGCGGCGAAATCGACCTCCCCATTCATTGCGCGGCGGGTAATTTCCGCGACTTCCTGGCGACGCCCGATGAACTCGGCGAGTTCGTCGGGCATCTCATTCTCGATGATCGTCGATTCCATATCGGCGACGAGCAGTCTCTTGCGCCGGTTCGCGGCGGGCTGGGCGAGGACATCGACTTCGGCTCCGCCGATAACCGCGCGCGCGGCGGCTTCGGCGGGCGCCGAGTCGGTTGCGTCGAAAACAAGATCGCAGGCGTCGTCGGCGAGCCAAACTGGCTCGCCCGCATTGCCGACGGTGCCGGCTACCGCGTCGGCCAAGCAAGCAAGGGATTGGCGGCCACGAACGCCAGCGATCAGCGTGAGGACCATCCTCATGGCCTGTCCTCCTACCCCGCTAGTCGGCCCGCCCACAAGCGCGCTCGCGCTGGCCGGGGCAGGATGCCGCCGGTCCTCGTCATCGCCGGACCGACGGCCAGTGGAAAATCGGCGCTCGCGCTCGAACTGGCCGGAGCATTGGGCGGCACGATCATCAACGCCGACAGCTTGCAGAGCTATCACGATCTTCGGGTATTGACGGCGCGGCCCGACGAGACGGTTGAAGCGCGAGCGCCCCACCGGCTGTACGGCTTCCTCGACGCCGCCGAGCGCGGTTCGGTCGCCCGGTGGCGCACACTCGCGCTCGGCGAGATTGCCGCGGCGACAAAGGCTGGCCGCCTGCCGATCCTCGTTGGCGGCACTGGCCTTTACCTGCGTGCGATCAAGGAGGGATTGGCGCCGGTGCCGGAAATTCCGGCGGAAATCAGGCAAGACACGATCGAGCTGCATCGAAGGTTGGGCGGTGTCGCGTTCCGACAGCGGCTCGCGCAGTTCGACCCAGAAGGCGCGCAACGGCTCTTCCCAGGCGACAAGCAGCGGCTCATCCGCGCCTTTGAAGTGGTGCGGGCCACCGGAGCGACCATCGGGACTTGGCAGCGATTGGCAAAATCGCAGCCGTCTTATCATTTCGGAGCAATTCTGCTCGCTCCTCCGCGAGACCGACTTTATGCCGCATGCAATGCGCGGCTCGTTCAAATGATCGAGGCGGGCGCGCTGGCCGAGGCCGAGGCGCTCGCCGCGCGCCGCCTCGACCCCGGTCTTCCGGCTATGAAGGCAGTGGGCCTTCCCGAACTTCTGTCGTACCTGCGGGGCGACGTCCCGCTTCATGGCGCGATCGCTGCAGCGCAGCGTTCGACGCGGCGGTACGCCAAGCGTCAAATGACGTGGTTCCGCCATCAACTCACCGCAGACCTGATACTGGAGACGCAACTTTCGGAAAGTTTGCTGCGCTGCTCACGTTATTTTATTGACCAGTTTTTGTTGACCCGCTCAACCTAGCTGACTACGTTGCGCCCCCGCCCTGGGGCACCAGCTCCACGGCGGCGCGCGAGTTTTTGCGCCGATGTTGCTGCCGATGGAGGTTGTCATGCCGGCCGAGCCGTTGAGCGGAGCGGATATCGTCATCAAGGCCCTGGTCGACCAGGGCGTCGATGTCGTGTTCGGCTATCCCGGCGGCGCGGTCCTGCCGATCTACGACGCGCTGTTCAAGCAGAATTCGCTGCGCCACATTTTGGTGCGCCACGAACAGGGCGCAGTTCACGCAGCCGAGGGTTATGCCCGCTCGACCGGCCGGGTGGGAGTTGTGCTCGTGACGAGCGGCCCCGGCGCGACGAACGCGGTCACCGGACTGACCGATGCGCTGATGGATTCGGTGCCGGTCGTCTGCCTGACCGGTCAGGTCCCCACTCATCTGATCGGGAATGACGCGTTCCAGGAAGCCGACACGACGGGCATCACGCGGCCCTGCACTAAGCACAATTATCTCGTCAAGGACGTCCGCGAGCTGGCCCGCATGCTTCACGAGGCCTTTTATGTCGCGAAGAGCGGCCGCCCGGGGCCAATTGTCGTCGATCTGCCGAAGGACGTTCTGTTCGCGCCCGGCCCTTATTGCGCGCCCGAGGAGGTGAAGCACAAGAGCTACCGGCCGCAGCTGCGACCCGATCCCGCGAGGATCGCCCAGGCCGTCGAGATGATCGCGCAAGCCAAACGCCCGCTGTTTTATGGCGGCGGTGGGCTGATCAATTCCGGCCCTGAAGCTTGCGCCCGCTTTGCCGAGCTGGTGCGGCTGACCGATGCGCCATGCACGCTGACCCTGATGGGGCTCGGCGCCTTCCCTGCGGCCGACCCGCATTTTCTCGGCATGGTCGGGATGCACGGCACCTATGAGGCGAACTTGGCCATGCACGGCTGCGACCTATTGGTCGCCGTCGGGGCCCGTTTCGACGACCGGGTGACCGGGCGCCTCAACGCGTTCTCGCCCGGTTCCCGGAAGATCCACATCGACATCGACCCGTCCTCGATCAACAAGAATGTCCGCGTGGATTTGCCGATCATCGGCGATGTCGGCGAGGCCCTGTCAGCGGTCTTGGCGGCCGGCCCCATGGCCCTGCGCCGCGGCGACAGCGCGGCGAGAAGCGAATGGTGGCGTGCGATCGAGAGTTGGCGGGCGCGCGATTGCCTGCGTTACGACCGCAGCCGGCGCGATCTGATCAAGCCGCAATATGCGATCGAGCGGCTTTATGCGCTGACCCGCGATCGGGATGCCTACATCACGACCGAGGTCGGTCAGCACCAGATGTGGGCCGCCCAGTTCTTCAAATTCGACGAGCCGTTCCGGTGGATGACCTCGGGCGGTCTCGGCACGATGGGGTACGGCCTGCCGGCGGCAATGGGCGTGCAGATCGCCCATCCCGATGCGCTGGTCATCGATATCGCCGGCGAAGCCTCCGTATTGATGAACATACAGGAAATGTCGACGATCGCGCAGTACCGGCTGCCGGTCAAAATATTCATCATCAACAACCAGTACATGGGCATGGTCCGGCAGTGGCAGGAACTGCTGCATGGCGGCCGCTATTCGGAGAGTTACACCGCCGCGCTGCCCGATTTCGTCAAGCTCGCGGACGCGTTCGGCGCGGCCGGCCGGCGGATCGAAGACCCGACCGCGCTCGACGACGCGATCGGCGAGATGCTCGACACCGACCGCGCGTTCATTCTCGACGTCGCAGTCGACCCGGCCGAGAATTGCTTCCCGATGATCCCGTCGGGCGCCGCCCACAACGAGATGCTGCTCGGCCCCGAGGACGAAGCGGAAAAGCCGGTCTCGGAAGAAGGCATGGTATTGGTCTAGACCGAGGGCAAATCGTTGACGCGACCTTTCTCAACGTCGCCCCCGCGAAAGCGGGGGCCCAGAGTTTGCCCCTGGCCTAAACAGGGGGGCGGGCGCAATTCGCTTGCGCTGGGTTCCCGCTTCCGCGGGAACGACGAATACCAGAGCCTGCCCTATGCCTGAAATCGAGCGACATACGATCGCCGTGCTCGTCGACAACGAGCCGGGGGTGCTCGCGCGCGTCATCGGGCTCTTTTCCGGGCGCGGCTACAATATCGAGAGCCTGACGGTCGCCGAGGTGGACCGGCCGAACGGCCTGTCGCGCATCACGGTCGTGACCAGCGGCACCCGCATGATCATCGAGCAGATCAAGGCGCAATTGTCGCGCCTCGTCCCGGTGCACAAGGTCCACGACCTGACCGACGAAGGTCCCTTCGTCGAGCGCGAGATGGCGCTGATCAAGGTCGCCGGCAAAGGCGAGTCGCGCATCGAAAGCCTGCGCCTCGCCGACATTTTCCGCGCCCGCGTCGTCGACTCGACAACCGAGAGCTTCGTCTTCGAGATGACCGGGTCGAGCGAAAAGCTCAACGCCTTCATCACCTTGATGGAACCGCTCGGCCTCGTCGAGATTTCGCGCACCGGCGCCGCAGCAATCTCCCGAGGCCCGGCGAGCTTTTAGGGGGGAAGCCCCTCACCCCGGCCCTCTCCCCGCTGGCGGGAGAGGGTGGGACCTGCGCAGCGGTAGGGTGAGGGGCCGCAAGCGACGGAGCGCTGGCCGCCCTTCACAGGAGGAGACTGAGATGCGGGTGTATTACGACCGGGATGCCGATGTGAACCTGGTCAAATCGAAAAAGGTCGCCATCGTCGGCTATGGCAGCCAGGGTCACGCGCACGCCAACAATTTGCGCGACAGCGGGGTTAAGGAGGTTGTCGTCGCGCTGCGGCCCGGCTCGGCGTCGGTCAAGAAGGCCGAGGAAGCCGGGTTGCGCGTCATGACCTCGGCGGAGGCGGCCAAATGGGCCGACATCGTCATGGTGCTGACCCCCGACGAATTGCAGGCCGCACTCTATGCCGGCGAGCTGCGCCCCAATATGCGCGAAGGCACGGCGCTCGCTTTTGCGCACGGCCTCAGCATCCACTTCCGCCTCATCGAGCCGCGCCCCGACATGGACGTGTTCATGATCGCTCCGAAGGGGCCGGGCCACACGGTGCGGTCGGAATACCTGCGCGGCGGCGGTGTCCCGTGCCTCGTCGCGGTCGAGCAGAACCCATCGGGCAACGCGCTGGAAATCGCGCTCTCCTACGTGTCGGCGATCGGCGGCGGCCGTGCCGGCGTCATCGAGACGACGTTCCGCGAGGAATGCGAGACTGATCTCTTCGGCGAGCAGTCGGTGCTGTGCGGCGGGCTGACCTCGCTCATTCTCGCCGCGTTCGAAACTCTGGTCGAAGCCGGCTATGCGCCGGAGATGGCCTATTTCGAATGCTGCCACGAGATGAAATTGATCGTCGACCTGATCTACGAGGGCGGCATCGCCAACATGCGCTACTCGATCTCTAACACCGCGGAATACGGCGACTACACGCGCGGCCCCAGGGTCATCGACAGCCACGTCCGGGCCGAAATGAAGAAGATCCTCGCCGATATTCAATCCGGCAGTTTCGCGCGCGAATGGGTCCTCGAGAACACGGCCGGGCAGCCGAGCTTCAAGGCATTGCGCCGTCGCGCCGCCGAGCACGAGATCGAAAAGATCGGTGAAAAGCTGCGCGGGATGATGCCGTGGATCGCCGAAAACCGCCTCGTCGACAGGACGCGGAATTAACCCGGTTTCTCACGCTCTTTCGCAACCGGCCGGCCGGCGCGGCGCAGCGGCAGTGTGTGTACTGTATAATCGGTCCGCGACGGGGTTGCGTGCTGATCGTCGGCCACCGGGACCCTTTGACGTGATCGGCGACAAGTCCGCGCCAAATTCAGCATCGGTCCGCGGCGCGGGTTTGTCCACCACCACCCGAGGAGCAGCAAAGATGACGGCGTCGCGTCGATTGCATCTAGGCGCCTTTATGCGCCCGGTCGGCATCCACACCGCCTGGTGGCGCTATCCCGGCGCTTATTCCGACGCCAATTTCAACCTCGAACACCTGATCCGTTTCGCGCAGAAGCTCGAGCAGGGCCGGTTCGACGCCTGGTTCATGGCCGACCATCTGGCCGTCCTCAACATGCCGATGGCGGCATTGAAGCGCAGCGCCACGGTCACTTCGTTCGACCCGCTGACCCTGCTGCCGGTCTTGGCGATAAAGACCGAGCATCTCGGCCTCATTGCCACCGCCTCGACGACCTTCGAGCCGGCCTACACGATCGCTCGCCGCTTCGCCTCGCTCGACCACATCAGCGGCGGGCGCGCCGGCTGGAACCTGGTCACGACCTCGAACCCCGATTCCGCGCTTAATTTCGGGCTGACCGAGCATATGGAGCACGGCGAACGCTATCGCCGCGCCCGCGAGTTCTTCGATGTCGTGACCGGGCTGTGGGACAGCTGGGCCGACGACGCCTTTATCCGCGATGTCGAGAACGGCGTCTATTTCGACCCCGAGCGGATGCATGTGCTCGACCACAAGGGCGAGTTCCTGTCGGTGCGCGGCCCGCTGAACATCGCCCGGCCGATCCAGGGCTGGCCGGTCATCGTCCAGGCCGGCGCCTCGGACGCCGGCCGCCAGCTCGCCGCCGAGACCGCGGAGATGATTTTTTCCCCGGGCGGCGGCGGGCTGCCGGGCGCGCAGGAGTACTACACCGATGTCAGGCAGCGTGCGAGTCAGGCTGGGCGCGACCCGGACCACGTCAAGATCCTGCCCGGCTGCCTCGTCGTCGTCGGCGATACGGCGGAGGCGGCGCGCAAGAAGCGGGCCCTGCTCGACAGCCTCGTGCACCCCGACAGCGGCATCGCGTCATTGTCGATCGCCTTGGGCTGCGACGCCTCTGCCTTCGACCTCGACGGCCCATTGCCGGAGATCCCGGAAAGCAACGCCAGCAAGAGCGGCCGCGAGCGGGTCATCGAGCGCGCCCGCCGCGACAACCTGACGGTCCGCCAATTGGCGCAGATCGCCGGCGGCTATGGCGGCCTCGCGCTGGTCGGCACCCCGAAGATGATCGCCGACCAGATGGAAGAATGGCTCTTGAGCGACGCCTGCGACGGCTTCAACATCATGTTCCCGTGGGTCCCCGGCGGCCTCGACGATTTCGTCGACCGGGTCGTCCCCGAACTCCAGCGCCGCAATCTCTTCCGCCGCGAATACGAGGGCAAGACGCTGCGCGAAAATTTAGGATTGCCGCGCCCCGAAAACCGCTTCTTCGAGAAGCGGGGCTTCTAAGCCGAAGCCCCGCTGGCGTCGTCTAAACCTAGAAGAAGCCTTGTAGCCTTGTAGGATGGGTTGAGCGAAAAGCGAAACCCATCGCCTGCGCTCGTTGCTACGGTTCTACGGTTCATCGCTGACGGATCATCTCATTGTGTCTGAACACTAGAAGAAGACGAAGGACCGGACGACGACGTTCTTGCGGCATCGGGCGTCGCGGGGCGCCGTCGGGTCGACACAGGCAGTATGGAAAGACCAGCGCGAGACGGAACCGTCGGTCACCGAGTCGTAGCATTTGAGCATCGACACCTCGGTCGGCTTCTGCTGGGGGAACCAGTACCACTCGTGGTTCGGACGGTAGGTGAAGCGGGTGGTCTCGCCGACGCGGTCGTCGTAGATCCGGTAGTTGGTGATGTAGGGCTGGTCGGCGAAGGAGGGCCAGGCGCAGA
>Ga0126381_100001150_pt1 | contig 28714 bp, 32 predicted proteins | sample PanSoiMetPlot_28_FD_96465 | JGI IMG/M metagenome (GOLD analysis project Ga0126381, IMG submission 96465) | Tropical forest soil microbial communities from Panama - MetaG Plot_28 | ecosystem: Environmental > Terrestrial > Soil > Tropical forest > Bulk soil | place: Panama | collected 2016-02-17
CGATGCATGGCGTCTCCTGATGCTTGCCGTCGAGATTAAACATACGGCAGATCGCGTTTCCGACGGGATGATAGACACCGCCAGGAATCCCGGTTGTAAGACTGACCGGGTTCGGGGCAACAGCATCGGAGACCGTCGTGCAGCCCACGACGGCGCTTGCGATAATAGCGGCACCCAGACGTGTCAGGCGGGTAAACGACATGACGGAATGGCCCTTTTCGCCGGTGAGCGGTGCTCACGCTTCAAGCTGATACTGGACCGTCGAGCCGTCCCGCTCGAACTCGCCGTGCACCCACATGTTCGACTTGTCATACCAAACGCTGCCGGCGTAATAGGGCGTGATAAACGTGTAGCGCGTCGCCTGAACTTGGCCTCCAGGTATCGCGATTGGCTCGTCGGCTTGCTTGTGTGCGCTGACCCCAATAACGCCACCACGCTGAGCATCGACCACTGTCTTCTGCTCCAGCATCGCCGGCGTCCACAGGCTGTTTGACGTCAGGGTGGCACCGGAGGCGATAAAGGGACCGCCCTTGCCCACGACACGAAACCCTTGAGGTGTCGCCGTGCCCTCGACATGGAGGGGCTCGCCGTGCTCCACGGTTTCGCTAGTCAATGACATCAGCCGCCCCGCGCGCCAAGTCTCTTGGGAGCGATGACTAAACGCGTAGGCAGTTATGAAAGCGAGCTTGACCTCGAGATTGATCTCGGTCTTGACCCGAGTCTCATCGGTTGCCGAGGAATATGAGACTGTATGAGTGCCGATCCTGATGCCCTTGTATTTTACCGAGAAGCGTCGGTCAGCTGCTGCGGTCGGCAAGACGAATGGTGTAGCGGCATGAGAGACCGGGGGAAAAGCACAACTGACGGCACCAGCAAACCCACCCATCAGGAGCTCGCGCCGCCGAATAAACGTCCTCTCTTGACCAGACCTCAATCGAAACATTGGTGTGGCCTCTACTTCTGATAAGACCCCGAGCTATTCCCTCGGACATTTGGTGCCGAAGGCGCCGTTCATTAGTGGTGAGCTCGGCGAGACATTAGAAGGCAAGGACCATCGCCGCAACCACCTGCCAAAGGCGCAAGGCACAGGCGCCAAACGCCACAACGGTCGTAGGAGACTGTCGAATATGCCTCGAATCGGGGAGAACGGTTCACCCGAGAATAGCCACAATAGCATGATAGCGTTTTGGACGATTGGCTTCTGCACGAGGCTCCGGTGGCTCTAAATGTCGTTGGGGGCTGCTATGCGGCTTTGCGGATCAGTACGCGGTAGGGGGCCGGAGTTGTGCGGGCGCCGATGCCGAGCAGGATATCGAAGGCAGCATGCCGTGTCCGGCGCCGATTGAAGCGGAACACGTGCGGCGGCTCCCGTTGGTGCACGCCCGGATTAGATCGCGCTTGAACTCCGCGAGGCCGCCGAGAATGCTCAGCATCAATCGGTCGTGCGCCGTGGCGGTGTCTGCCCATCTGTCGTCAAGGGAACAGAAATCGACTTTGCTCCCGGCGATGGCCGAGCGTCTGTTCAGCAGATCGCGAGCGGATCGCGCCAGCCGATCAAGCCATGTCACAATCATCACGTCGCCGGCGGTGACTTCGGAGAGAAGCCAGCGAAGCTGCGGCCGGTCGGTCCCCGTCGTGGCTCGCTGACCCCTCCAGGCGGGGAGTGGCTTGACAAAGGGATATGGCGAATTTATTGGTCTTTGCGTTTGTTAAGCATATTGATCAAGCATGTTGCGAACGGATGCCATCGAACGATGGCGACCGTTTTGGCTTCTATTCGAGGCAGGCTCATCGAGTCCAGGAAACTGAACTGAAGCAAATCCTGGTAGAATGCTGCAGGAGGAGGAGAGCCAATGAGTGACGATCGTATTCCGGCCGCTAAGGAAAAGTTGCAACTCCAGGCGACGGTGAGGCAGCACCAATCGACCTTAACTGCACAGCAGGTAAGCGTCCAGCGAGTTGTGGCGCTTCGGCGCACTACAATCTTCGATGACGACCCTACGGACCCAGTATTGCAGTTTGATCGAGACCCGACGGACCCGATCCGTACGCTTTAGCGCCTAGGACCGTCAAACGGAATCTGGGGCGTGGCCGCAGATGCCGGCTTCTTCTCTGGATTGGCTAATCAATCCGATAGACCCACGTTCGTTCAAAGCGGAATACTGGGACAAGCGGCCATTAATCGTCAAGAGAAACGACCCGACATACTATGATGGCCTTTTGTCCCTGATCGATGTTGACCATATTCTGTCGGCCTCACCTATCCGTTCGTCCCACATACGGGCCATTCGAAATGGGAAGGAGATCCCGTTACAATTACCTACGGGCAGTTGGATGCCCGGCAACCCGGGATCACTCGATTGCCTTTGCACTGAATATCGCGAAGGTGCGACGATCGTACTGCAGTTTCTTCACGAAAGGTGGCAACCGTTAGGCAGTCTTTGTGCATCGCTTGCTGCCGAGTTTTCTGCTTTTTTTCAGGTGAATGCCTATCTTACTCCGAGCCAATCCAAAGGCTTAGACACGCACTACGATATCCATGATGTCTTCGTTCTGCAAACGGAGGGGTCCAAACATTGGCGGCTCTTCGATCGTGCTGTGTCACTCCCAAGTAAGAGCCAGCCCTTTAATGCAGACACCACGAAGCCGAGCAAGTTGATCGAAGAATTTGACTTGCGTCGTGGCGATCTGATTTACATCCCACGCGGCTATATGCATGATGCGGCGAGCCGTGGAGAGGCGTCGCTCCATTTAACTGTCGGTATTAACAGCATCACCTGGGGCGTGGTCGCGGTTAGGGCGTTAGAAAATCTGATTGAGCGAGAGTTGCAATTTCGCGAATCCCTGCCGCCTGAATTTGCCGTTCGCGAGGAGGTCCGCAGGCAAACGGAAGCTCGCCTCACCGAGTTGCTGGATGGGGTGGGAAGTCGTATAGACGCTGGGGGTGTGATCGCTGATGCGGCTCAAGCCGTACTGTTTGCAGGACAACGAGTGCCGGCCGGCCAACTATTGGACATGGAAAAACTTCCACAGCTTGAAATGGGTACTTTTGTGCGGCGACGAACTGGCATCATATGGCAGTTGACGACGACTCCGGAAGCAGTTTGCCTATCGTTCTTTGGCAAGTCCGTGCAGTTCCCTGGCTATGTCGAGCCTCAATTGCAGTTTGTTACCTGTGCCGGAAGTTTCACTGCCGCAGAGATGCCCGATGGGCTGGACGAACCAGGCAGACTCTTTCTGTTGGAGACCCTCGTCCGCGAGGGCTTTCTGACCATTTCTTGATTTCTCGGGAATATCGGGATTTAAGGAGATTTAAGACCTAACCGGATCGTTGGATCGGCCGGCACACACCGCGAAGGTGACTGCGACAATCTCATGCGCCGCATTGGTCAGTCGGTAGTGGGGATACACATGATAGACACTGGTCTTGCACCCCATGGGTCCGCATCGCCGTCAGCCCGCGTGGTCGAGAGTTGCCTGACACCGCGTGCAGAAATCTTAATATCCGCACTGGACGGCTACGGTTTGAGAGGCTCATGCCCAAGTGCTCGAAGAGAGCAGACGATCACAGAAGCCTCGTAAGCCGAGTTTGACGTCGCGAGCTTTGCGATCACATCCCTCACGGTACCAGTGGGGATCAAATCCTTCTCGATCTCGGCCCGCCACCTAGCTAGAACGGTTGGCATTAAGCCGCGCGCCTTGGTGTCGTCGGAGCCTGTCGTGATTGGGTGCAGAGCGCTCGAAGAACGGCGGATCGCCCTAAGATAGCCGTAACGGCGTGATAGTCCTATCACTTTAAAATAGTTTGTACTCCAACCGGATGGAGAGTTAATTTTGTGCGCAGATGGCTGTTATTACAGTGGGGAACAGCTAGGATCAGCGACTTTGTTGGCTGTTATTTCGGCCATCGGTGGGCCAAAAAGCGAAGATTTCCGCGGCGATGGCTAGGCTCCTGGCTGTTTTTTCTCGGCATCTAACAGCAACATCAGTCATCAGTGAAGTGCACTCCAAAATTGAGACACCGAAAATAGGGGACAGTTTCTCGGGGAGAGGAACTGATGACGAAGCACCGGGAGTATCCGACGGCGTTGAAGCAGGCGGCGGTGGCGCGCATGGCGGCCGGGGAGAGCGTCGTTGCGGTGGCGCGTGATCTGCAGCTGCGCGGCCGGCTTTTGTATGCGTGGCGGGACAAGGTTCGACAGGGTGGGTCGGCGGCGTTGCGCGGACGCGGACGACCGCGCCAGCGAGCACTGGCGGTGGCGGCCGCGGCGGTGGACGAAACGGGCGAAGACGAGCTGGCGCGGGCACAGCGACGGGTCGCCGAGCTGGAGCGCAAGATCGGCCAGCAGCAGGTCGACCTGGATTTTTTTCGGCGAGCCTTGCGGCATGTGAAGGAGACGCGCTGAGCCAGCGCCGCGCCTGGCGTCGTGCGGTCTACGAAGTTATCCAGACGATGACGAGCTCCTTGCCGCAAGGCCCTGTCACGATCGAGCGCCTGTGCCGGCTGGCGCGCGTCAGCCGCGCCGGCTACTACCGCTTCTGGCAGACCAGCGCGCCGCGTCAGCAGGACACCGCGGTGCGCGACGCCATCCAGCGGCTGGTCCTGACCAACGGACGCTATCGTCGCGGCTACCGCTACATCACCCAACAGCTGCGCCGCGAGGGCCTGATCGTCAACCACAAGCGCGTCCTGCGCCGGATGCGCGAGGACAACCTGCTGGCTCTGCGTCGGCGGCCGTTTGTGCCGCTGACGACCGATCGGCGGCACCCCTGGCCGGTGGTGCCGAACCTGGCGCGTGACATGCAGCTCAACGGACTGGACCAGCTGTGGGTCGCCGATATCACCTATATCCGGCTGCAGCAGGAATTCGCCTATCTGGCGGTCATCCTCGATGCCTTCAGCCGCCGCGTCATCGGCTGGGCGATGGCCGATCATCTGGGCGCCCGCCTGGCGGTGGCGGCGCTGGCCAGGGCGCTGGCGGCGCGCCGCCCGTCCCGGGGTGGTCTGGTCCACCATTCCGACCGCGGCGTGCAGTACGCCTGTGCCGAGTACACCCGCCTGCTGGATGCCCACGGGGATCGCCGCCAGCATGAGCCGGGTCGGCAATCCCTACGACAATGCCAAGGCCGAGCGCTTCATCAGGACGCTCAAAAGCGAAGAGATTGACGGCACGCTCTATCGCGATCACCGCGACGCGGCGGGCCACATCGCGGCCCTCATCGATGAGGTCTACAACCGCCAGCGCCTGCACTCCGCGCTCGGCTATCAAACGCCCGTCGCGTTCGAGGCTGAGCACCAAGCGCGCAGCCTCGCCCCCGTCCCTCGCACCACGGTGGGTTTTCCAGGGATGCGGAAATCTACGATGATGCCCGATGCCCCACCCATGCCATGAGCAGCGACGCCGGCGAGCATCGCCCGTCGGCGTCGGCCGCATCACCGGGAGTTTCCGGCCGGCTATTCCTCGGCGGGTTGCTCCCCGGCAGAGCCTGCTTCCGCTTCGCCGGCCGTGCCAGTGTACGTCGGTTGACCATTCCGGCACAATCAACGCCGGTCAACCTGTCCTCATTTTTTCCGTCTCACCCATGGGGTGCGCTTCACAGCGAATGCGTTCAATGTTGCACATTTTCGAAAACAACGTCGACGATCGGCTCGAAAGGATCCCCTACCCGCCTTCCTCGACCTGCGTTGCGATCAGCGCGCGGCCGGCGCTGGCCACGGTTTTTGCCGGACCGCCGGGGCCGAGCGATTGGCCGATCGCGTAGGCGCCGTCGATCAGCAGTTGCAGTTGCTGGGCAAGCAGGTCGGGGTCGCGGGCGCCGGCAGCGGCGGCCAGCGCCTGGAGGCGCTCGCGGACAGCGCGCTTGTGCGTCAGGATCACGGTGCGCGCGGGATGGTCGGGCTCGGGAAATTCGGTGCCGGTGTTGAGGAATGGGCAGCCGCGCCATTTCGCGTGGGAGGCGGTCGCCGCGACCATGTCGAGCACCGCCTCCAGCCGGCCTCGCGGATCGCCGGCGCGCGAGGCTTCCGCCTTGTCCCAGCGCCGCCAGAAAAACGCATTGCGGTCCTCGAGCCAGGCCGCGACCAGGGCGCCTTTCGACGAAAAATTGCGGTAGAGGCTCATCTTGGCGACACCGGATCGCGCGATGATTGCATCGATGCCGACCGCTCGTACCGTCGCGGTAAAACATCTCCGAGGCGGTTTCGAGAATGCGCTGTCGTGCCGATTTTTTCTCCTCCGCCTCGCTCATCTCGCGTTCCTACCCTGCAATCTGCCGCCTTGATAGAGACAGACCTGTCTCCCACTTCTTTGCGACCGTTCTCAGATAAGTCCGGGTGGGACGGATGGCAAGGCGAAGGAAGTTGCATTACGCCTGGATCGTCGCGGGCGTCACTTTTGTGACCCTGCTCGCGGCGGCCGGGCTGCGCGCCACCCCCGGCGTTCTGATCGTGCCGCTCGAAACCGAGTTCGGATGGTCGCGCGCGACGATCTCGTTCGCGATCGGGCTCAACATTTTTCTTTACGGTTTGATCGGCCCGTTCGCCGCGGCGGTGATGGACCGGATCGGATTGCGGCGAACAATGCTGGCGGCGCTCGCCTGCATTGCCGCGGGTGTCGCGTTGACGCCGCTGATGACCCGGCCCTGGCAGCTGGTGCTATTGTGGGGTGTCGTAGTCGGCACCGGCAGTGGAGCGACTGCCCTGGTGCTCGGGGCGACCGTCGTGGCGCGCTGGTTCGCAGCCCGGCGGGGTTTGGTGATCGGCCTACTGACGGCGAGCACTGCAACCGGGCAGCTGATCTTTCTGCCATTGCTCGCGAGCCTGGCCGAGAAATACGGCTGGCGAACGGTGTCACTGACCGTGGCTGGCGTCGCGCTGGCGCTGCTTCCGGTCGTGGCCCTGCTGATGCGCGACCGGCCGCGGGATGTCGGCCTCCGGCCCTACGGGGCGTCCGACAATTTCGAACCCGCTCCGTCGGGCCGCGGCAACCCGGCGGCGACTGCGCTGCTCGCGCTGCGCGACGGGTTGCGGTCGCGTGATTTTTGGCTGCTCGCCGGCAGCTTCTTCATCTGCGGCGCGTCCACCAATGGCCTGATCGGCACCCACCTCATTCCCGCCTGTCTCGACCATGGCGTCCCGCCGGTGACGAGCGCCAGCCTGCTCGCCGCAATGGGGGTCTTCGACCTGGCCGGGACGACATTGTCGGGCTGGCTCAGCGACCGCTGGAGCAATCGCAGGCTCCTCGCCTGGTATTACGGCCTGCGCGGGCTGTCTCTAATTTATTTGCCGTTTGCCTTCGACGTCTCGTTCTACGGTCTGTCCTTGTTTGCAGTGTTCTACGGGCTCGATTGGATCGCCACGGTACCACCGACCGTGCGTCTCGCCTCCAGGCTCTTCGGCACCGAGCGCGGCCCGGTCATGTTCGGCTGGATCGCCGCCGCGCATCAGCTGGGAGCGGCGCTGGCCGCTTTCGCCGCCGGCGCGCTGAGGATGAGCCTCGGCACCTACCTCGAAGCGTTCCTGTTGTCGGGCCTGCTCTGCCTGATCGCCGCGCTGATGGTGCTGTTTATCGGCCGCTGCCAGGACGCGGCCAGGCTCGTGCCCATCCCGGCGTTATAGCGGCTACGCGGCCAGCGGCATCGGTCATCGCGCTCCGAACAATCCAAAGAAATTGTCGAAGAACCCGCCGGCCGCGCGGGGCGGCGCCGCGGCCACTACCCCGGCGGGCGGCAACCGCGCCCCGGGCAGCGCCCGCACCGGCGTTCCCTGAGTCGCGCCCAGCATGAAACGCCGCCAGGTCTGCGCCGGCAGTGAGCCGCCGGTCACCTTGTTCATCGGCGAATTGTCGTCATTGCCGAGCCACACCCCGGCGACGAGATCGGCGATGTAGCCGATAAACCAGGCATCGCGATAATCCTGTGTCGTGCCCGTCTTGCCGGCGGCCGGACGCGGCAGGCCGGCGCTCCGGCCGGTCCCGTGGTCGATTACCGCGCTGAGCATCTCGTTGATCGGCGCGACAAATTCGGGGTTCACCACCTGTCCGAGCCCCGAACCGCTCCGCCGGAATATGATCCTTCCGCCGGCGTCGCGGATCTGCGTGATGGCGTACGCCCAAACCCCGTTGCCGCCGTTGGCGAACGGCGCATAGGCGGAGACCAGCTCCAACAGGTTCACTTCGCTGGTGCCGAGGGCGAGGCCGATTTCCGGCGTGAGTTCTGAAGAAATTCCCAGCCGGTGGGCCGCAGCGACGACATTGCCGATCCCGGCACGCTGTGCGACTTGCACGGCAATCGTATTGACCGACTGGGCCAGCCCCTCCGCCAACGTCATCTCCCCCTGATAGCGGCCGCTGAAATCGCGCGGTTGCCAATTGCCGATGCGAATGGGGGCGTCGACGAACTGGTCATAGGGACGCAAGCCGGCCTCCAGCCCGGCCAGATAGACGAAAGGCTTGAACGCGGAGCCCGGCTGGCGCTGCGCCTGCGTCGCGCGGTTGAACTGGCTCTGACCGTAATCGCGGCCTCCAACCATCGCGCGCACCGCTCCATCCGGCGACATCGCCACGAGCGCGCCTTGCGTCACCGCCATTTTCCTGCTTTCGCGGGTGAGCACTTCCGCGATTGCCGCTTCGGCCTGCGACTGCATACGCGGGTCGAGCGTCGTGACCACGGTGAGGTCGCGATTGCCGGGGTCGGCAAAGTCGCCGAGCTGCTCCGCGACCCAATCGGCAAAATAGCGAATGCCGGGCCGCGTGACCGGCACGGCGACAAGCGAGGACCCGCCACCCAGCGCGGCCATTGCCTGATTTCGGGTGACAAACCCGGCATCGACCATTTTGTCGAGGACTTGCGCGGTCCGCGCCGCGGCCTTGTCGCGGTCGCGCGTCGGGTTGAACCGGGTCGGCGCTTTCAGCAGGCCGGCAATCGCGGCGCTTTCGTAAAGGTTGGTTTGCCGCGCCGACTTGTTGAAATAGCGATGCGCTGCGGCATCTACGCCATAGGTGCCGGCCCCAAGATAGACGCGGTTGAGATAGATCTCGAGAATCTGGTCTTTGGTAAACCGGTGCTCCAGCCAGAACGCCAGCAACGTCTCCTGGATTTTGCGGTTGAGACTGCGCTCCGGCGTCAGGAACAGGTTCTTCGCCAGTTGCTGCGTGATCGTGCTGCCGCCTTGGACCACGTGTCCAGCCGAGAGATTGGCAAAGGCGGCGCGCGCGAGCCCGATCAGGTCGACCCCGAAATGACTGTAGAAGCGGCGGTCCTCGGTCGCGATGACCGCCTTCGGCAGGTAGGGCGACATCTCCTTCAACGTCAAAGGCTGGCCAAAGAGGTCCCCGTAGGTCGTCAAGAGACTGCCGTCTGCCGCGAGTATCGTGACGCTCGGGCGCCGCTCGGCGCGGGTGAGCTCGCCGGTGTCGGGAAGAGTGAGCGCGAAATAGCCGACCACGACGCAAAGGACGACCGCCACCCACAAGAGCAGCAATATGCCGAGCTTGGCGGCTCGCGGCAGAAGCGCATTGCCGCCAGCTCTTCGCCGCCTTGGACGCCTGGGTGACGGCCGCAGGCGGTCGGTTGGGTCGGCCCGCAGCCTAGGCTCAGCCACAGGCTCCCGCCGTTATCGTCCCAAATTTGGCCACTCCCACTCCCCCGCCCGTCGGTTCGCACAGCACCTTCTCAATTATCCGGCAAACTGTGGCAGTGGTTCGACAACAAATTCGGAGAGAATTCAGGCTCATCGCAGGAACCTGAAGTCGAGCCAATCCGTTGTCGGGCTAGGATGGCAGGTTACTGCTTTTCTCGGAGGACGAGGCATGTCGGAGAGAATTGGTGCCGCCTCGAGCGTGGGCAGCTCGAGTGGGGGAACGGAACGGGTCCAGGCAGTGAATTTGACAGGAAGAGAGAGCGGGAGTGTCGTTACCGAATTCTTGGACGCAGCTCGCTCGGCTGCCGAATCGCTGCTGGAAGAGCAGAAGCGTCAAATAGCCGGCAGGGTTTCGGGGATAGCCGAGGCGCTGCGATGTGGCGCAGATCCACTCCACGAATCGCAAAGCGCGGTCCTCGCCCGCTATTTGAGAGAGGCGGCGGCTCAAGTCGAAAGCGTTTCGCGCCGTATGCATGAAAGAAGCTGGAGCGAGTTGGTCGCCGACACAGAAGCGTTTGCGAGGCGCCGGCCGATGCTCTTTGTGCTCGGCGCAGTCGTCACCGGCTTTGCCGTTGGTCGTCTATTGTGGGCATCGGCCGGCGGCCATCAGCAAGCGGCTCGGTCGTCTCCGAGCAACGAACCGACACGCACCGTCACGGCAGCGGTGTCGAGCGGAAGCGGCACCTCCGTTGGTGAATTCACCGGGAACGCGGTCCCGCCCGCCGGAGCCATGGAGGCCTAGTGATGCCTTCCGGCAACGGCCCGCTCGGGCCTGACCTCGAAGAGCCGCGGACACGGCTGGGTCGGCCGGTTGGCGCACTGCTTTCCGATCTCGCGGCCGAGACCGGCACTCTGGTCCGCCAGGAGATCGCCCTATTCAAGGCAGAGCTCAACGAGAAGCTGGGGCGAATGGGCGTCGGCGCAGCGGCGCTCGCCGCAGGCGGGCTGATCGCCTTCAGCGGCTGGCTCGCGCTGATCGCGGCGGCCATCCTTGGCCTCAGCCATGTTTTGGCGCCCTGGCTGTCGGCACTGATCATCGGGGTCTTCATCGTGGCTGTCGGCACCGGACTGGTGCTGATCGGAAAGAGCCGTCTCAAGGCCGATGCCCTAATCCCGCACCGGACGCTGCACTCGCTTCGTGAGGACGAAGCGTGGATCCGGGATCGAGTCTCCTGATCCACTGAATGGAATGGAAAGGACTGAAATGGTTACAGATTCGTTCAAGGATGGCGGGTTCGGTGAAACGCTCCAGGCCAACAGCATACCGCTCACGTTGATTGGCCTCGGTATCGCCTGGCTCGTAGTGAGCAACACGGGTCTGGCGGATCGCGTCGCAAACGACCCGCGCGTACAGACGGCACGGCGGCGGATCGGTGAGCTTGCCGGGGATATCGGGGTCGGCGGCGGTTCGAGCGAACCCTCCGGCGGGCAGATCCTGGGACCGGACGGTGAACCATTGAGCCGAACCGATTCGAGCAGAGGGGATGGTTGGGTGCACCAAGCCGCCGGAGCGGCGCGCGGCGCCATCAGCTCGGTGCGCGACGCCGGCAGCGCCGTGCTCGATCGGGCAAGCGCTGCAGGCGATCTGACGAGCCGCGCCGGCACTCAGGTGACGGAGAAGCTGTCGGCCGATCCGTGGCTGATCGGTGTTGCCGGTTTGGTCGCCGGCGCGGTTTTGGCGGCGATGCTGCCGCCGACCAGGGTCGAGCAAGACTACATCGGCGAAGCGCGGGACGGACTGCGGAACAAGGCCCAAGAGTTCGGCCACGAGGCCGCCGGACTGGTTCGCGAACTGGCCGATAGCACGCCTCGGACTGCGCGGCATTAGCGGACTGCCAGCCGCGCGCCTTGCCTTCTCCGCACCGGATCCTACTCTCCACCTGGCCGGGGTCGGGCCCGGCGGCAAGCAGGGAAGAGACGATGACTTACATGATCCGGTTGGCGCAGGGACTGGCTTTCGGCTACGGCCTACTCGCTGTCTTGGCACCCGGTGAGGCGAGTGCGCAGGTTCCCCCCGGAGCGTCCGAGATCGCGACCTGTTTATGCCTGCAGCAGGGAGTCTCGGCGCTCTCCGCGGATATGAACGCCAAAAATCAGGCGTTGGATGCAGCCAATCGAGAAGTCGCCGACTTCGATGCCCAGCTGGCGCGCGATCGGTCGACGATCAACGTCAACAATCCGGATGCAGTCGCGCGGTACAAGGCGTTACTCGAACGGCGCGACGCTGCATATAACCGGTCGGTCGGCCCTGTCCGCACCGAGGCGGCGCAAGCCACTGCCCGATACAACGGGCGGGTCAGCGAATACAACGCGCACTGCGCCAACCGCCCATTCAATTCGGCAATCGTGGCCCAGGTGCAGGCTACCCTCGTATGCCCGCCCGTGCAGTAGGCCGGACTACCCTTCTCCCGGCTTGGGGGGATAGAGAATTTCGGGCGGCACCTCCGGCTCGGCGACGACCATCCAGCCGCCGTCCCGCCAGGTGCGGAAAAAGCAGCTGCGCCGCCCGGTGTGGCAGGCGACGCCCTGCTGGTCGACCAGCAGCAGCACTGTGTCGCCGTCGCAATCGAGCCGCAGTTCGCGCAGCAGCTGGACCTGACCGGAAGTCTCGCCCTTTCGCCACAGTTGCGCGCGCGACCGCGACCAGTAGCAGGCACGGCCCTCGGCGAGGCTCACCCGCACCGCCTCGCGGTTCATCCACGCCAGCATGAGGATTTCTCCGGTGTCATATTGCTGGGCGATGGCCGGCACGAGACCGTCCGGGCCAAACTTGACCTCAGCCAGCGCAGTTTCGATCGAATCCTCCACCTGCCTGGTCCTTCTGTCGGTTGCCCCTGCCGCATCCCCGCATTAGGGTAGCAACGCAACAAAAACAATGCCGGGAAAACAATGCCGGTTTCGGCCGGCTGTGAAGGCTTTGCGCTTGGATGATCTGATCCTCAAGACCCGCGGGCTGACGAAGGAGTTCCGCGGGTTCACGGCGGTGCAGGGTGTTGACCTGCGGGTCCGCCGCGGCACCATCCATGCGCTGATCGGCCCGAACGGGGCCGGCAAGACGACCGTGTTCAACCTGCTGACGAAATTTATCGAGCCGACCACCGGGCGGATCGTTTATGACGGTCAGGACATCACCACTGAGCGCCCGGCCGACATTGCGCGGCGCGGCATGGTGCGCTCGTTCCAGATCTCTGCGGTGTTCGCGCATTTGACCGTGCGCGACAACGTCCGCGTGGCCTTGCAACAAAAGCTCGGCAACTCGTTTCACTTCTGGCGCTCGGAGCGGATTCTCGACCGTCTCAATTCGCAGGCCGATGCGTTGCTCGAAGCGGTGGGCCTCTCCGGGTTCGAGGCCGCACTGGCGGTCGAATTGCCCTACGGACGCAAGCGCGCCCTCGAAATTGCGACGACATTGGCGCTCGATCCGATGATGCTGCTACTCGACGAGCCGATGGCCGGGCTCGGCCAGGAGGATATCGGGCGGATCTCGGCGCTGATCCGCAGAGTGGCGGCCGACCGGACGGTCCTGATGGTCGAGCACAACCTTTCGGTCGTGGCCGATCTCTCCGACGTCATCACGGTGCTGACCCGCGGCCGCATCCTCGCCGAGGGCGATTACAGCACTGTCTCGAAGAACCCCGAGGTCATGGAAGCCTACCTGGGAACCGGCCATGCCTGACCCGGCGGTCGCGCCGCCGCAGCTGCTGGGTGTCGAGGATCTGCATGCCTGGTACGGCGAATCCCACATCCTGCACGGAATGAGCTTTGCGGTCGGCCAGGGCGAGGTCGTCACCTTGCTGGGCCGCAACGGCGCCGGCAAGACGACGACCCTGCGCGCCATCATAGGGATCGCCCCGCAGCGGCAGGGCTCGGTTGTCTTTCGCGGCAGCGAGCTCGTCGGCCTCGCCTCCAACCGCATTGCCCGCCTCGGCATTGCCTATTGCCCCGAAGAGCGCGGCATCTTCGCCAGCCTCGACGTCGAGGAGAACCTGCTGCTTCCGCCGGTCGTAATGCCGGGCGGCATGGCGGTCGACGAGATCTATACTATCTTTCCGAATCTCAAGGAGCGCCGCCGCAGCCAGGGCACCAAGCTCTCCGGCGGCGAGCAGCAGATGCTGGCGATCGGCCGGATGCTGCGCACCGGCGCGACCTTGCTGCTGCTGGACGAGCCGACCGAAGGCTTGGCGCGTCGTCGTGCAGCAGATCGGCGGGGTGATCCGCCGGCTTAAGCAGAAGGGCTTCACGATCCTCCTGGTCGAGCAGAATTTCCACTTTGCCGCGCCCCTCGCCGACCGTCATTACGTCGTCGAGCGCGGGCAGGTCATCGACATGATCCGCAACGAGGATGTTGCACGTAGCACCGACAAGCTGCACGACTACCTTGGGGTATGATGGCGCCTCCAATTCTTCGAAGGGTACGCATATGAAAGCTGCATTTGCCACGACTCTTGTCGCGCTACTGGCGTTCGGCGCCTCGACTTCCGCCGAGATCTCGGGCGACGTCGTCAAGATCGGCGTCCTCAATGACATGTCGAGCCTTTATGCCGATATCAGCGGGCCGGGATCGGCCGAGGCGGCACGCATGGCGATCGCTGATTTCGGCGGCACCGTCAACGGAAAGAAGATCGAGCTGATCAGCGCCGATCACCAGAACAAGCCCGATATTGGCTCGGCGATCGCGACGCAATGGTTCGACAATGACGGTGTCGATGTGATTGTCGACGTGCCGACTTCGAGTGTCGCCCTGGCGGTCCAGGAAGTCGCGCGCAACAAGGGCAAGGTGTTCCTGATCTCAGGAGCGGCGGCGTCGGACCTCACCGGCAAGGCCTGCTCACCGACCTCGGTGCACTGGACCTACGATACCGTAGCATTGGCGAACGGCACCGGCAGCGCCGTGGTTAAGGCGGGCGGCGACACCTGGTTCTTCATAACAGCGGATTATGCCTTTGGCCACGCCCTCGAGCGCGACACTGTCAAGGTCGTAGAGGACAATGGCGGCAAAATCCTGGGCAAGGTCCGGGCGCCGCTCAATACTCCCGATTTCTCCTCCTTTCTGCTGCAGGCGCAATCATCCAAGGCAAAGATCATCGGCCTCGCCAACGCCGGCGGCGATACGATCAACTCGATCAAGCAGGCGGCCGAGTTCGGCATCGTCGAGGGCGGACAGAAGCTCGCCGGATTGCTGGTCTTCATCACCGATATCAACAGCCTCGGTCTGCAGACCGCGAACGGGCTGCAACTGACCGAGGCGTTCTACTGGGACCAGAACGACGCGACCCGCGCCTGGTCCAAGCGCTTTATGGACAAGATGAAGCGGCAGCCGACAATGGTCCAGGCCGGGGTTTACGGCGCGGTCACGCACTATCTGGCGGCGATCAAGGCGACCGGCAGCGACGACGGCCTGACCGTCGTGAAGCAGATGAAAGCGACCCCGGTCAACGACTTCATGACCAAGAACGGCAAGATCCGCGACGACGGCACCCTGGTCCGCGACATGTATCTGTTCGAGGTCAAGAAGCCCTCGGAATCGAAAGGGCCCTGGGACTACTACAAACAGATCGCCGTGATCCCGGGCGAAGAAGCCTTCAAGCTCCCCGGCCCGAACCAATGCCGGTGGTCAAGGGGTGATGCCGGGGAGCGCCGGCGCGATCTGACGGCGAAATCCGATGTTTGAATGGCTTCAGCTGACCGTCCCACCTGCGCCGGCGATGTTCGCGCAACTTCTCGTCGGGCTCATCAACGGCGCATTTTACGCGATGCTGAGCCTCGGGCTGGCGGTGATCTTCGGGCTCCTCAACATCATCAACTTCACGCACGGCGCGCAATACATGCTGGGCGCGTTCTGCGCCTGGTTCTTACTGAACGCATTGGGGCTCGGTTATTGGCCGGCGTTGATCCTGGCGCCGATCATCGTCGGCGCCCTCGGGATCGCGATCGAGCGCCTGCTGCTGCGCCATATTTATGGCCTCGACCACCTCTACGGCCTATTGTTGACCTTTGGTCTGGCGCTGATCATCGAAGGGGTGTTCCGCCAGCAATTCGGTTCCTCTGGACAACCCTACGCGATCCCATCCGAGCTGCAGAGCGGCCGTAATCTCGGATTCATGTTTCTGCCGAACTACCGCGCTTGGGTCATCGTCGCCTCTCTCGTCCTGTGTCTGGCAACCTGGTTCACGATCGAGCGCACCCGGCTCGGCGCATATCTGCGGGCGGCGACCGAGAACCCGGTCCTGGTCCAGGCCTTCGGCATCAACGTGCCGCGGATGATCACCTTGACCTACGGGGCCGGTGTCGGTCTGGCGGCGCTCGCTGGCGTCATGGCGGCGCCGATCTACCAGGTCAGCCCGCTGATGGGCTCGAACATCATCATTACCGTCTTTGCCGTCGTCGTGATCGGCGGCATGGGCTCGATCCTCGGCGCGATCGTCAGCGGCTTTGCATTGGGGCTGGTCGAGGGGTTGACCAAAGTCTTCTACCCGGAGGCGTCGAGCACCGTGATATTTGTAATCATGGCCCTGGTATTGCTTGTGAAGCCGGCCGGCTTCTTTGGGCGAGCGGCCTGACATGGCCGGAAGCGGCGGGTGGGACCGGGTCCTGACGGCGGTCCTGATCGCCTTGGCACTAGCCGCGCCGTTCATCCTCTACCCGGTCTTCGTGATGGAGGCGTTGTGCTTCGCGCTCTTCGCCTGCGCCTTCAACCTGCTGATAGGCTATGTCGGGCTGTTGTCGTTCGGTCATGCGGCCTTTTTCGGCAGCGCCGCCTACATTACGGCGCATACCGTCAAGGTGTGGGGCCTGTCGCCCGAGCTCGGCATTCTCGTCGGCGCCGGCGTGGCGGCGCTCCTCGGCACGGTCTTCGGCTGGTTGGCGATCCGCCGCCAAGGCATCTATTTCGCGATGATCACCCTGGCGCTGGCGCAGATGGTCTATTTCGTCGCCTTGCAGGCTCGGTTTACGGGCGGCGAGGACGGCATCCAGGCGGTGCCGCGCGGCAAGCTGTTGGGAATCGTCGATCTCAACCACACCTTGACGATGTACTATTTCGTGTTGGCGATCTTTCTGATCGGCTTCGCTATTATTGTCAGAACCGTGCATTCGCCCTTCGGCCAAGTGATCAAGGCGATCCGTGAGAACGAGCCGCGCGCCGTCTCGCTCGGCTATGACGCCGACCGATACAAGCTACTGGCCTTTATCCTGTCGGCCGGCCTTTCCGGGCTCGCCGGCTCGCTCAAATCGCTGGTCTTCCAGCTGGCGTCGCTGACCGACGTCCAGTGGACGATGTCGGGCGAGGTGGTGCTGATGACGCTGGTCGGCGGGCTCGGAACGGTCCTCGGCCCGGTGGTCGGCGCGTTCCTGCTGACCGCGATGCAACATTACCTCGCGCAGCTCGGTTCCTGGGTCACGGTCGTCCAGGGCGTCATTTTCGTTTTCTGCGTGCTGGTCTTCCGTCGCGGCGTCGTCGGCGCCATTGCCCCCTATGCCGCGGGTGGCCGCAGCCCGTCGGGCATCTCGTCGGGGGCTGCGGCAACGAGGGCCAAGCCGGCGGAGGCCAGGACTGCCGCTGCGCCGCGCGCACCCTAAGGGATGGCGCATGCCGGCCGTGGATCGCTAAATCTGCCTGAACTCGAGGAAACCAGGGTTCGAGCGCCGCGTCGCCACTTCAGCTAAGATCGATCGCGTAAGGTTTCAGCACCTCCAACGGCACGACCTCCAAAGTCGCCTCGTGGGTCGCGGTGAGCCTGACCTTGGGGGCTTTGCCGGCTTCGAAGGCTTCCTTCCAGCGCTCGGCGCACAGACACCAGCAATCGCCCGGCTGCAAACCGGGAAAGCCGAATTCGGGCACGGGTGTCGAAAGGTCGTTCCCGGCCGCCTGCGAGAACGCCAGAAAATCGGCATCGACCCGGGTGCACACCGTGTGCATCCCAAAATCCTCGGGCCCGGTGTTACAGCTGCCGTCGCGGTAAAACCCAGTCATCGGCTTGGTGCAGCATTCGGCGAGCGGCTCGCCGAATACGTTGCGGGCATCGGTCATCCTTGCGTCTCCGATAAGTTTGGTCAGGCGGGAGCCCGGTTGGCGCGCTCGGCGAGGCGGGTCTCGATCGCGTCCCAGATCCTGGGCGCGATTTCGATGCCGTCGAGTCGCGCGATTTCCTGGATGCCGGTCGGGGAGGTGACGTTTATTTCCGTCAGCCAGTCGCCGATTACGTCGATCCCTACAAAAACCAGCCCCTGGGCGCGCAGTGTCGGCCCGATCGCCGCACAGATTTCGCGGTCGCGGGCGGTCAGTTCGGTCTTGACCGGGCGGGCGCCGACATGGAGGTTGGCGCGCGCCTCGCCCTCGGGCGGCACGCGAAGCACCGCGCCCATGGCTTCCCCTTCGACGAGGATAATGCGCTTGTCGCCCTGGCGCACTTCGGGGATATAGCGCTGCACCATGACCGGCTCGCGCTGGATCGACTCGTAAATTTCCAACAGCGCCGTCAGGTTCTCGTCGCCTGGCCTGAGCCGGAACACCCCGGCGCCGCCATTGCCGAACAGCGGCTTCAAGATGATGTCGCCATGCTCTCTCCAGAAGGCGCGGATCGCGTCGCGATCGCGGGTCAGCAGGGTAGGCGGCATCAGCTCCCTGAAGCGCAGGACGAAGAGCTTTTCCGGGGCGTTGCGCACCGCGCCTGGATCGTTGACGACGAGCGGCCCGTCTTCCGGCAACAGCTCGAGCAGATGCGTCGCGGTGATATAGGCCATGTCGAAGGGCGGATCCTGACGCATCAGGATGACATCGACGCCGGCGAGGTCGAGCTCCTCGAGAGCACCGAAGCGGTGGTGGTTGCCCTGCCTGCGGATGACTTCGAGCGGCCGCGCGCGCGCATAGAGCCGCCCGCCATGGAGCGTCAGCGCATCGGGCAGGTAATGAAACAGGGCGTGACCACGGGCCTGCGCTTCGAGGGCGAGGGCAAAGGTCGAATCCGCATCGATGTTTATCGTATCGATCGGATCCATCTGGATCGCGACGGCAAGTGCCATGCCGACCTCCGGATATGGCGGGACGATTGGCCCCTCACCCTTCCGCTGACGCGGGCCCCCTCTCCCCCTAAAGTGCCCGAGGGGCTCGTTTGCTCCCTCGCCCCGCTTGCGGGGAGAGGGTCCGGTGAGGGGGGCAACTCCCCCCGGAAAGCTCAATTCAATTTCGACCGAAGCTGCCGCAGCATCGCTGCAGCCTGGTGCCGCGCTGCGCCATCCGGGGCGCGCAGGACCGCCTGCTCGAGTGCGGCAGTTGCCGCCCGCATGTTGCCGAGCCGGGCGTGCAATGATCCTGCCTCGCGCCACAGCTCGGCAAGGTCGGGGGCGAGCATCAGCATGGTTTCGGCTACCATAACCGCGCGGTCATATCGCTCCGCCTGAATGAGGCGCGCCTTCAGATTGTTCTGCAGCCGCAACAGCACGTCGCGGTCCGATACCGGACTGTAATACTCGCTCTGTAGCTCGCTGTCCGAGCCCGTGGTCGCTTTCAACAATTCGCGCAGCTCGGCTGCAGTACAGATGCGACCGCCATGGAATGGGTCTAGGATCAACCGGTCGGGTCCGTCCGACACACGGATAAGAAAATGGCCGGGAAAGGCTAGCCCGACAGTCTCCCAGCCCTGGGCACGGCCAGCATGCATGTAGAGAATTCCGAGTGCCACCGGCAGGCCTTTCCGCCGGTCGACGACCCTCATCAGATTGGCGTTCTGCAGATCGTCATAGGTCAGCGTGTCGCCGGAATATCCGTGTTTGAGAAGAATGATCTCGTTGAGAGCGCGAGCCCGATCGGCGACGTCGCCTGCCGCCGCTGCGGGATGGCAGCCGACATCTCGCGCGAGCAGTCGCAAATGCTCGCGGTAGCGCGTCGGACCAACCCGCGGGCGTTCAAACGAGGCGAGCGCCAGAGCAGCTTCGGCGATCGGTAAAACGCGTTTGTCCGAGGCGCCGAGCTCGCGCAGAAAGGTTGCGCAAGTCTCTGGGTCGTATCGCTCCGGCGGTTCGGTCATCCATCTCTTATATCAGAGTTTCTGCGCCTCGACAGGGGTCGTCGGAGCCGCGGCAGCAGCCGGCGCATCGAGCGTCTGCGCGCTGGCCGACGGCGAACCCGGCTGGGCCGCGACGGGCACACCCGGCCGGATCTCGACATAAGAAACGACCCGTTTCACATCGGGAACGTTGCGCGCCGCCTCTGTGACCCGATCGAGTTCGGCCTGGCTGCGGGCCGAACCGATCAGGTAGACCGATCCGTTGACCGTATCGACCGTGTAGTTGACCGAGCGCACGTTCTTGGCGAATACGAGGTTCGAGCGGATCTGCGATGAGATCCAAGTATCTTTGACGCTCGCCCAAGCGCCCTCGCCCGGTGCGATCTCGATTTCGTTATAGACTGCGCGAACCCCCGGAATCTGGCCCGCGACTTGCGCGGCCTGGGCTTTCAGCTCCGGGTTCGGCGACATGCCGGTCAGCAGAGTGCGCCCTTCATACACGGTGACCGTGAAATCCCGCTGCATCAGCGGGTTCGTTTGTAGCCAGGCGTTCTGGATGTTGTTCTTGATCGTCATATCGTCGAACGCGCCGGCAGCGCCACGTTCCTGGTTCGCGGCATAACCGGCCCCGCCGGCGGCGGCGAGCCCGCCGACGATCGCCACAGGACAGCCGCACAACACAACCGGCAAGGCAAGCGTGACGATGAGGTAAAGGACGGCACGTAATTCGGACATTGCTGAGCCCCCGCGGATATTCCCCGCGATCATTGTCCGACAAAAGGAGCTTCTCTTCCAATGGCGGCGAGGCGCGGATGGATGAGGGCTCGAAGTCGGGCTCCCCGCTTCGCTAATCGGCGCCCCAGGCGCCGGGCCAATGACGGGGCAAGCGGTGCGGCGCCACCAGCATCAGGTCGAATCGCGGGTCGAGCAGCGCCAGATCCGGGCGCGAGACCAGGAAGGCTTCAGCGGCCCGCGCGATTCGCCGCCTCTGCCGCGCTGTCAGCGCCGACGCCGCCGCGTCGATCTCTTGGCGCGACTTGACCTCGATGATCGCGAGCACGCTGCCACGCCGCGCCAGGATGTCGATCTCCCCCGACGGGCAGCGCCAATCGCGCGCCAGAATGCGCCAGCCGCGAAGCTGCAAATGCCAGAGGCAGAACCATTCGGCGAGACGTCCGCGCCGTTGGGCGCGCCGCCGCTGATGTCGGTTCGATTGCCGCGCCTGTCTCATCCCGTTCCAGCCCGCATCGCCAGGGCGCGGCGATAGAGTTTTCCGCGCGGCAAACCGGTTTCGGCCGCTAGTCGAGCCGCCGCCTCGCGCACGCCCACTTCGATGAGCGCCGTCCGCAAGCGTTCGTCGATTTCGGCTTCATCAGGCTCAGTACGCGCCGGCCGGCCAACCACGACCACCGCCTCGCCGCGCGGCGGACCGAGAAGACGGTAACGGGCCGCAAGATCCGCCAGCGGCCCGCGCCGTACTTCCTCGTACAATTTGGTCAGTTCGCGCGCCACCGCCGCCGGCCGGTTACCCAGCACATCGGCCATATCGCCGAGCGATTCGGCGAGACGCGGGGCAGTTTCGTAGAATACCAGGGTGGCTTGGACCTCGACCCAGCGCCCAAGCGCGCGCCGCCGGGCCGCCTGCCGAGGCGGCAGAAAGCCGGCGAACAAGAAGGCATCCGGAGACAGCCCCGAGAGGATAAGCCCCGCCACGGCCGCAGAGGGCCCCGGGACGGCGGTGACCGGCAGATCCTCGCCAAGCGCCGCCCGCACGAGCTTATAGCCGGGATCGGAGACGAGCGGCGTGCCGGCATCCGACACCAGCGCCACCCGCTCGCAGCGCCGCAGAGCCGCCAGAACCGTCGGCCTTACCTGCTCGGAATTGTGGTCGTGATAGGTATCCAGTGGTGTCGAGATCCCGTACCTCGCCAGCAGCCTTCCGGTAACCCGAGTGTCCTCGCAGAAAATCCGGTCGGCACCTTGCAATACCGCCAGCGCGCGCAGCGTGATGTCTGCGAGATTGCCGATCGGCGTTGCGACCAGGTAGAGACCGGGCGCCAGCTCCGCTTGCGGTAAAGCTCCCAGTGGTTGCAACCCTGCGGCACTCCGCTCGGGTTTACTCGCAACCGCGCGGCGGCTAGGGTTGCCGCTCCTGCTCTCCCTCTTGTCGGAGCCCGCTCTTGCCGCGCCGGTCGATTTCGCGGTTCGCCTCACTCTTTGCTGCCCTCGCGGTAGCTGCGCTCGCCTGCTGCGCTCCGGCGATGGTACCGGCGCCGGTTTCCGGTCCGCAACGCCCGTATTACGGTTACGGCCGGGTCCCGCCACCGTCGCTTCCGCCAGGTCCCCCGATGGCGACCTCCCCGCCGGGGGCGACCGGGCCCGCGAAAGTCGGCTTGCTGGTTCCTTTGTCGGGCGCCAATGCCGAACTCGGTCAGGCCATCCTCGACGCGGCCCAGTTGGCGTTGTTCGAGGGCGGCGCCGACCGTCTGATCCTGGTGCCGCGCGATACCGGGGGCAACGCAGCTGGCGCGGCCGCCGCCGCCCGCGCGGTGGTCGGCGACGGAGCGCAGTTGATTCTCGGGCCATTGCTCGCGCCCGAAGTCGAGGCGGTGAAGCCGATTGCCCGAGAGGCGCACGTAAACCTCATCGCCTTCTCGACGGTAACCAACCTCGCCGGCGGCAATACTTACTTGATGGGCTTTCTGCCACGTCAGGAGGTGGTCCGTGAGGTCGCCTACGCACGCCAACGCGGCCTCAACCGGTTTGCTGCCCTAGCGCCCAACTCGCCCTACGGCCACCTGGTCGCGGACGCGCTGCAGCAAGTCGCATCGGCGAGCGGCGGCAGCGTCATAAAAATCGAATTCTTCGATCCGCGGGCGGGGGATGCCACATCGGCACTCCAGCGCCTACTGCCCGGCAGCGGCGGTGAAGAGGGTGCCGCGCCCCCTTCTGCTTCGCCAGCGGCCCCCTCCTTCGATGCGTTGTTGGTCCCGGAGGGGGGTGCCAGGCTCAAGCAGATCGCCGCACAGGTCAGGGCGGCCGGAGGCGCCGGGAAATCGGCGCAGCTGCTCGGCAGCGGCCTTTGGGATACTCGTGACATCGGCAGCGACCCAGCGCTCGTCGGCGGGTGGTTTGCCTCGTCGCCGCCGGAAGCGCGGCAGGATTTCGAGCGGCGATTCAGCGCCACCTACGGCCATAATCCGCCGCGTCTTGCGTCGCTCGGCTACGATGCGGCAGCACTCGCCACGGTGCTCGCGCGCGGCCAGGGTGGGGAGCCGTTCTCGCAACAAACTCTCCTCAACCCGAGCGGGTTTACGGGAGTCGATGGGCTTTTTCGCTTTACACCCGACGGTCTAGTTCAGCGCGGCCTCGCGATACTCGAAGTCGAGCCGCAAGGGCCAATTGTGATCGACCCGGCACCGCAAACTTTCCAAGACGTCGGTTATTGAGGCGCATCAGGCGAGGAGAGTGGCGAGCACTGCGTTGAGGCGTTGGCGGCCGGCGGAAGTGGCGGCGAGGCGCTCGGCGTCTAGAGTAAGGAATCCGCCTTCGATCAGCGGCACCAGATTCCGGCCGAGCAGGGTTTCTATGTCCTGACCGGCCGTGTATTCGAGTCGCGCCCGTTGGACTCCCTCGACGAGACGCAGGCCCATCATCAGCATCTCCTCGATCGCTGTCCCGCGATCGATTGCTGCGGACTCCTCGATTCCGGTTCCGGTTGTCTCGACCGAGGCAAGCCATTTCTCGGGTAGGCGGTATTGCCGCGTCGCGAACTTGCGCCCGCCTCTAGTCAGCCGGCCATGCGCGCCGGGCCCGATCCCGACATAGTCCTGGTAGCGCCAATAGGCGAGATTGTGCCGGCATTCCGCGCCGGGTCTGGCGTGATTGGAGATTTCGTAGGCCGGCAGTCCAGCAGCAGAAAGGTGCTCCTGCGTGATCTCGAACATTTCGGCCGCGGTCTCTTCCTCCGGCAAGGCAAGTTCGCCGCGCCGAGCGAGGGCGCCAAAGGCGGTACCGGGCTCGATCGTCAGCTGATAGAGGGACAAGTGCTCGCCGGCAAGAGCGAGCGCCTCGTCGAGCTCGCTGCGCCAGGCCTCAAGGCTCTGGCCGGGGCGGGCGTAGATGATGTCGAACGAGAACCGTGAAAATGTAGCGCCTGCATGCTCGATCGCGGTGACCGCCTCCTCGCGGCTGTGAGCGCGGCCCAAGAAGCGCAAGGCGACCGGGTCGAGCGCCTGCACTCCGAGCGACAGCCGATTGACCCCGGCGGCGGATAGGGCCCGGAAAAGAACGGCCTCCGCGGAATTGGGATTGGCCTCGAGAGTGATTTCAACGCCCCGTAGGACGGTCCAATGAGACCGCACCGCGTCAAGCAAAGCCCCGACAATATCCGGCGGCATCAACGAGGGCGTGCCGCCGCCGAAGAACACCGAGCCGACTGCGCGTCCGGCCGTGAGTTCGGCCTGGCGCTTGAGCTCGCGCAATAGCGCGCGCGTCCAGCGCGCCGCGTCGACGCGCTCGCGAACATGGCTGTTGAAGTCGCAGTAGGGACATTTCGACCGACAAAAGGGCCAGTGGACGTAAACGGCGAGCGGTTCGACCTCAAAGCGAGCGCCGCCACAACGCGCGCCCGCCTCGCGGCGCTCGGCACCCTCTCCCGCACCGCGGGAGAAGGTCGACCAAGCCCCCGCCCATTCCCTCCTCCGCGCGCGCGGGAGGGTCGGGGTAGGGTCGGGATGGGGGAGGGGCTCAGCGGCCATTAAAGCAGCGCTTGACGAGCTTGGCGAAGGCGCGGGCGCGATGGCTGATCCGATGCTTTTCGGCAGGGTCGATTTCCCCGAAGGTCAGAGTTCCGCCCAGCGGTACGAAGATCGGGTCGTAGCCGAAGCCGCGGTCGCCGCGGGGCGGCCAGGTGAGCCTGCCTTCGACCTCGCCGCAGAACACCTCGGTGTGGCCGTCCGGCCGGGCCAGCGCAAGCACCGCGACAAATCTGGCGCCGCGGTCCTTGCCGCCGAGTTCCCGATGAACCCGCTCCATCGCCTCCCGGAAGTCCTTGGCCGGGCCGGCCCAGCGGGCGGAGTAGATCCCGGGAGCACCCCCGAGCGCCGGGACGACGAGACCGGAATCGTCGGCCAGCGCCGGCAGCCCGCTCGCCTGCGCCGCGGCCAGGGCTTTCAGCGCCGCATTGGCCTCGAAGCTGTCGCCGGTCTCCTCCGGTTCGGGAACACCAAGCGAGCCGGCGGCAATGGTTTCGACCGCGAAGGGTGCCAGCAGTGCGGCGATCTCCTCGACCTTGCCGGGATTGTGGCTGGCGATGACCAGCCGGGGGAAGGGATGGGAGGGGGCCCGGGACATCACCTCAGGCCAGACCGAGCGCTGCTCGCTGGCGCCGGGTCAAGTCCGTAACACCGTGCCGCGCCAGCCGCAGCATCTCGGCAAAGAGCACCTCGTCGAACGGAGCGCCTTCGGCCGTCGCCTGGATCTTGACGATCCCCCCGTTCCCGGTGAGCACAAAGTTGGCGTCGGTCATTGCCTGCGAATCTTCGGCATAGTCGAGGTCGAGCACGGCGTTATCGGCAATCACCCCGCAGGAGACCGCGGCGACGCTGTCGCGCAACGGCAGCGCGCTCAACGCGCCCGCCGCAACCAGCCGTTGGAGCGCCAGATGAAGCGCCACATAGCTGCCGGTTACCGCGGCGGTGCGGGTGCCGCCATCGGCCTGCAATACATCGCAATCAATCTTGATCTGGCGCTCGCCAAAGCGGCTCAGATCGGTCACCGCCCGCAGGCTGCGCCCGATCAGCCGCTGGATTTCCTGCGTGCGTCCGCTCTGCCGGCCGCGCGCCGCCTCGCGGTCAGTGCGCGTCGCCGTCGAGCGCGGCAGCATGCCATATTCGGCAGTGACCCAGCCTTTCCCCGTATTGCGCAGAAAGGGCGGCACGCGCTCCTCGACGGAAGCGGTGCACAATACGTGCGTGTCGCCGAATTTCGCGAGACAGGAACCTTCGGCATACTTGGCCACTCCGGGCTCCAATATTACCGGGCGCATTGCGTTTGGGGCTCGTCCCGAGGGCCGCATGGCTGGAACTATTGGAATCCTGCCGGCCGGTGGGTCTGCGTGCTCAATGGCCATTTTTGCGGGACGCCGCAGCTCACCCTGCAGCCATCGCAAAGGCTTCCCAGCCGCGCCGGCGCAGCTGGCAGGCCGGGCACTCGCCGCAGCCATGGCCCCAGGCATGGCGATGCGTGCGGTCGCCGAGATAACAGCTGTGGGTTTCCTCGCGGATCAGTTCGACGAGCTGGTCCCCGCCGAGCGTCCGTGCCAGTGCCCAAGTCGCGGCCTTGTCGCGCCACATCAGCGGGGTGTGAACGACGAAGCGATGATGCATGCCGAGCGACAAGGTCGCCTGCAGCGCCTTCAATGTGTCGTCGCGGCAATCGGGGTACCCCGAATAATCGGTTTCGCACATGCCACCGACCAGGTGGCGCGCGCCGCGGCGGTAACCGAGCGCGGCGGCAAAGGTGAAGAACAGCAGGTTGCGGCCGGGGACGAAGGTATTCGGCAACCCGCTTTTCTCGAACGCAATCGCGGCGTCGCTGGTCAGCGCCGTGTCGCTGATCTCGCCGAGGACGCCCAGACCGACGAGGTGGTCGTCGGCGAGCCGGCTACTCCAGTCGGAAAATTCGCGCCGCAAACGGTCGATCACCCTCGCCCGGCAGTCCAGTTCCACGCGATGACGTTGGCCATAATCGAAACCGACAGTCTCGACCGAAGAAAATCGAGCCAGCGACCAAGCCAGGCAGGTTGCCGAATCCTGTCCTCCCGAAAACAGCACCAATGCCTTTTCCGGGCGTAGTTCTTCCGGATTATGAAAGTTGTGGGCCACCCGACAGGAGATAGCGTGTCAGGCAGCCCGCATCAACCAGCTCAGCGGCGCGTCAGCGTTGCCAGCAAATATCCCATCGCAAAGGCGATGGCGAAGCTCATCATCGGGTTCTGCTCGACCTGGCGAGAGACGGTGCCGACGGCCTGTTCACCTTGCACACGGAGGCCTTGCGCCATCTCGCGGGCCCGGTCCGTATTCTGTACCCATTGGGTGCCGCCTTGCGTCAACTCGCGCAATACCTGCGACGCCTGCTCGATAACCGATCGAAATCCTTCGAGAGCTTGACTCGCCTGCTGGCCAAGAACAGTTCCGCCGATGTCGCCGCCAATTGCGCGGCCGGCATTCGCGTCGCCGATAACGGACCGACCGCCGCTCTCCTTTTCCCTCGCCATGGCCTTGGCGTCCTCATCTGGTTACGCGATGGAGTCAACACGAGCGGCGGCGAATTGGGTCCGCATGCGTCGGTTCATTGCGCCGCGAGCGAGTTCCGCTGCTATAGTTCGTCCGATCAACCCGGAGAGGGGCAACCCAAAGATGGCCATGAACGCCAATCCCTACCTGATGCTCGGCGTGCGGCCGTTCATCAATTGCTGCAGCGTGCGGACCATGCATGGTGGCAGCTTGATGCTGCCGCAGGTGCGCGACGCGATGGCCGAGGCGTCGCGTCATTTTGTCAATCTCGACGAGCTGATGGAAGCGGCCGGACAGCGCCTTGCCGAGCTGACCGGCGCCGAATGGGGGATCGTCACCTGCGGCAGCGCAGCCGCGGTGGCACTCGGAACTGCGGCCTGCGTAGCCGGCAACGATCCGGTCAAGATGCTGCGCCTGCCCTTCGCCGAGGGGATGGTCAACCGCGTCGTCATCCCCAAGACCCAGCGTTTTGCCTACGACCAGGCGGTGCGCATGATCGGCTGCCACCTGGTCGAGATCGAGACGCGCGCGGATCTCGACAAGGCGCTCGCCGAGCCGGTGGCGATGGTCGTACTGCTCGGCAAGCAGGAACATATGGGCAGCCTGCGGCTCGAGGAGATCGCGTCAGTGGTCAAGCCCAAGGGCATCCCGATCATGGTCGATGCCGCCTCCGAGCACCTCGAACGGCCGAGCCCGTGGCTGGTCCGCGGCGCCGACCTCGTCGTCTACAGCGGCGGCAAGTTCCTGCGCGGCCCACAGACCAGCGGGCTGCTGCTCGGCTCGAAGCAATTGGTTCAGGCGGCCTGGTCGAACGCCTCACCGCACCAGGCGCTGGGGCGGCCGATGAAGGTGTCGAAAGAGGACATCGTCGGCGTGCTGACGGCGGTCGAGCATTGGTTCGAGGATCGTGACCACGAGGCCGAGCGGCAAAAATGGTACGATGACCTGGAGATCATCGCCGGGCGGGTCGGCGCATTGCATGGTGCCGGCGGCGAAATCATCGAGCCGAGCGGCGTCGACCGGGTGCCGCGCCTGCGCGTCTTCTGGGACCGCTGGCAATACCCGCTCGAAGGGTTGGCACTCCGTCAGCACGTGCTCGACGGCGAACCGCGCATCATGCTCGACGACAACTCGGCGACCGAGAACTCGATCGCGATCGACCCGTTTCAACTGCAGCCCGGTGAGGCGGCGCAGGTCGGCGACGCCATCGCGGCGGTGCTGCGCGAAGCCAGCCGGCACGCACCGGTTCCCGACCGGCCGCCCGCGACCGATATCGCCGGCGACTGGGAATTGCGTGTCGACTTCCTGCAGGGCTCGCGCGTCCACCGGCTCAACCTCGAGCAGCGCGGCCCCGAACTCGCGGGACATCAACGCTCGACCCATTTCGAGGGCCCGGTCAGCGGAAGGCTGCACGGCGACCAGATCCAGCTTTCGTTCACCTCCCGCTACGAAGGCAGCACGATCTGCTATTTCTTCGACGGCGAAGTCCGCGAGGGGATGATGAGCGGAATGGCGATGCTCGGCGCCGCCAGCGACCAGAACCACGGCATCGTCAACCGCAGCCAGTTCGGCCCCGGCCGCTGGAGTGCCAGCCGGGTGACGTAGAAGTCCTCGACCAGCGCTAAGGGGCGATCTCGGTGCGAACGGCCCTGCGAAAAAAATCGGATCTCGGATTCGTGATTAACAGAGTTATTGACGAGTTGACCGAAGTTTTATTTTTTTTGTATATTACCTCGTCCTGAGGGTAGGACAAATGAAACGACTCATTTTAA
>Ga0126381_100001151_pt1 | contig 28714 bp, 49 predicted proteins | sample PanSoiMetPlot_28_FD_96465 | JGI IMG/M metagenome (GOLD analysis project Ga0126381, IMG submission 96465) | Tropical forest soil microbial communities from Panama - MetaG Plot_28 | ecosystem: Environmental > Terrestrial > Soil > Tropical forest > Bulk soil | place: Panama | collected 2016-02-17
GAACTGGCAGAACCAGCAATTGCAGCGCCAACTGCAAGCGTTGCAGGGTGCCGGCGGTGCGCTGCAAACCGGAGGCGGCTTGATCGGTCAGGGCGTCAACATGCAGGCCGCCGCGCCGACGCAGTACCTCGCCGGGTCGATGATGCCCTATAACACTTACAACACCATCGGCACCGGGCAGATGGGCGCGCTTACCGGCCTCGGTCAGTTCGGCATGGGCGCGTCGCAACTGCCGCAGCAACAGATTGCCGACTATCTGCAATACATCCAGGCCGGCAATCAAGCGAACCAAGTCGCCAATCAGAATGCGCAGCTACAAGCGCAGATTCAAAACATGTATCAAGGGCAGATTGGTCAAGGACTCTCCGGCCTCGGCAACGCGTTTAGCAAAATGCCGGGGACCGGCGGAGCTACTTTGCCGAACGCCGTAAATCCGGGTTTCAACTACGCGCCCGCGCAATTCTCCGGCGGCTTCCCCTCGTATGGTCCGGGGTACTAGCCGATGGCGGGGGACCTTACCGGGCTTGGTGTCGGCGGCTTCTATGGACCGTACCTCGCGGCAGAGGACGCCTACGCCGACATCGAACACAAGCGGCTTATGAACGAGGCGCAGATTGCCCGCGGCAACGCCATGCCCGATATTCTGTCGGCGCTTGGCCCTATCGGTGGGTTGCCCGCGCTCGGTCAACAGCAGCCGTTTCAGGTCCAGCCGGGCATGCAACCGGGCGCTCCGGGCGGCCCGCTGCCAATGCCGGCGAGTGCCGTAGGTGGCGGTCCGCAACAGCCGCCAATGCCCGGCGACCCGACGACGTTTCAGCCGACACCTCCGCCGGGGCCGCAGCCGGGCCAACTCGCCAGCAACGGCCCGATGCCGCAACTCGGCGGCGCCGGTCCGCCGATGTTTGGCAACACCAACTTTCCGCCCGTTCCTGGCGGCGGCCCGCCCGGTAGCATGCCGGGCGCCGGTAGCCCGCCGCCGAATCCCGTCGCGTTGCAACGCTTCATCCTGCCGCCGCAACAGCAGCCGCCGCCTCCGATGGCCGGCGGGGCCGGCGCTGGTCCGAGTGGTGCCGGCCCCGCCGGCCCGCCGCAACCGGGCGCACAGGGCGGGCCGCAGCCGGTGCCAACGCAACGAGTGCAGCAACCGGTTCAGCCGCCGCAGATGCAGCCGCAGGGCGGGCCGGGCCTCGATTGGCGCACCATCATGCAAAAGACCCTACAAGCCAACCCTGGCATCAAGCCGGCGGTGCTGGCCTATGCGGTCGATGCGTGGTTGCCGCTGATGAATCAGCAATCGCAGGAGCAATGGAAAGAGCAGAGCAACTACATCAAAGGGCTGCAAACGGAGAACCAGCTACAGCGCACCGAAAATCAATTGCTCATTGCGCAAGCCAATCTCGGCGGGCGGGCGGAAGATCGCGCGTCGCGGGAGCGCATTGCCGCAGGCCACGACGAAACGCGGATCAAAGTTGCGGATATGAGCATCACGGCGAAAAACGAATGGAACAGGGTCAACAACGCCGTCAAAGTCGAATTGCAGGACTTAAAGGACGAAAACCGCCTGACGGCGCTTAACATGTCCATCGAGGCTCGGCGGGCGCTGGCACAAATGAGTGACGCGACTAAGCGCGAGTTGTTCGGTGACAAGATCGCGGCCGACTTGACGCGAACAAAGATTATGGATGCGACGCGGCGCTTTGGCATCGCCGCGACCGGCGAGCGGCAGGACAAGGCCCTTGCCGCCGCGGATGACCGACTCAAAGAGCAGATTGCGGACCGCCAGCTTCGCGCCGACAAGGCGCAGCAAATCAAGCAGGACATCGCCCACCTTAGCGCGGAGACGCGGATTGAGATTTCTCGCGCGGCGCAAGCCGGCGCCAATTGGCGCGCTAATCTCAGTGACCGCGCCCGTCGAGAGATTGAGCAACAGAGGGAGGACGCTAAACAGCGACTAGAGGAATACCTTGAAGGCGGACGCATGGAGCGCACCGCCATGCAGATTACAAGCCGCGAGAAAATCGCCGGCACCAATTTTCAGCTTAATCTGCAAAAGGCCAATGCGACGCGGGCGCAAGCCGGCTTACCGGAGCTTACGACCGACGAAAACGGCAACGTTATCCAGTCGGCTACGCAAGGACTCAACCGCGTTGATAAGATGGCGGACGATGTTTACAGCGGCATGCGCCCGCCAATTGTCGGCGGTTTCGGCGGCATCGGCATCCCGCAAAAAGACGCGCAAGCGTTCAACGCGGCGATGACGCGTCGGCACCCGGATTTTAATTGGTCAACGGCAATCCAGCAGTGGCAACAGCAGCAGCGACTTGCGTTGCAGATGGTTGGGCCGCAGCAATTGCGGTTCCGGCAACTCGAATACAGCATTTCGCCGTTCCTGGCGGAGTTGGATAGCCTGTCGCGCGAGCGTGGAATGGGCGGCCTGTTGGCGCTCAATCAACTGGACTTGGCGAAGGAACGGCAGAAGGGTAATCCGCTGGTCGCGCGCTACGACACGGCCTTTGGCGGCATCATGGGCGAACTGGCGCAAGTGGAGAACGGCGGCTATGCGCCTACCGACTCGTCGTGGAAGGCGGCCTATGAGCAGATCAACTCGGCGCGCGGCATGCAGGCGCAGCTAGCCGCGTTGCAGGAGATTAGAAAAATTATCGGCTTCCGCGTCGCCGGCATGAACGCCGTAGCGCCGGGCTTGGTGCCGGGCGCCGGCAATCCCTATTCGCCAAACGTCGTGCCGCCGATGGGCCGCAGTGCGGCACCGCCTAGCGGCGCGGCGGAGCCTATTGACACGTCGGGTTGGAGAATTGGTCACTAATGGCTAATGGCGACGATGTACCCGAAGGCATGCAACGCTATCCGGTGACAAGCCCGGATGGCGTTCGCTTGTATGTCACGGCGCCGAAGGGCACACCGAACGATCAAATTTTGCAATACGCTGCAAAGCAGGCGCAAACCAATCCCGGCAAGATCAAGCCCGACGCGGACCTGACCGTACCGGAGGCGTTCGTTACCGGCATGACGGACCCGGCGGTCGGCGGCCATCAGCTTTACTCGCACCTCATGGAGTCGCCGGAGGAAGCGCACAAGGTCGATACGCAAGTCCAGGCGCGCGAGGCGGATATTCGCGCCAGAGGTGGCGGCGGCATTTCTCGCCAAGTCGGCCGCGCGGCCATACAAGCGCCGCTGGCGCTGGCGACCGGCGCGCTCGGTCCGGCCGGCGCGGTTGGTGGCGGCGCCATATCCGGCTTAACAGAACCGGTTGCCAGCGGTGGCGATTACTGGACGCAAAAGAGTCTCGATACTCTCTTTGGTGGCGCCTTTGGTTTTGCCTTTGGCGGCGGCCTTGCCGGGACCATGGCTAAACGGCTCACGCCAGAGGCCCGCACCATGATTCAGTCCGGCGTGAACCTTACGCCCGGTCAGATAATGGGCGGCCCGTTCCGGCGGATCGAGGAAGCCGCCTCTAGCCTGCCAATCCTCGGCAACTTCATCCGCGGCGCCGAAGGCCGCGGCGTTGGCGCGTTCAACCGCTCTATCGCTAATCAGGCGCTGGCTCCAATCGGCGGTGCCTTGCCGAAAGGCGTCGAAGGTCGCGCCGCAGTCGGTGCTGTCGAAAGCCAACTTAGCGACGCTTACGATCAATTGTTGCCTCGCGTTCAAGTCAAGCTGGATGATGAATTTCAGAATAAGCTTCACGTTATCCGCGACAACGCGCGGGAGCTACCGACTCCGATACGCGAGCAATTTGAGAACATTTTGCAAAACCGGTTGGGCCGATACTTTGACCAGCCGCAGACGGCGCATGGTCCGATCCCGGCGACCGGCTATCAGCCGCCCGGCGGGCCGATGCCGCCGCCCGGCATGGGCCACAATCTAGGTCCGCAGCTACCGCCAGCCGGCGGGGTAGGTCCGCAGCTACCGTCGCAAAATCCGGCCGGCGGGCAGATGGGTCCGCAGATGGTCGGGCCGCGCCCGGTCAATGGCGAAACCTTCAAAGAAGGCGAGCGGGCGCTTCGCGACCTCGCTAACAAATATCGCCAGTCAAGTGACGTTGACCAACAGCGACTCGGTTGGTTTTTGGACGACGTGCGCGCCGCATTGCGTGACGCGTTGATCCGGCAAAACCCGAACGAGGCGGACCAGCTACGGAATATTGATCTTGGTTGGGCGATGCTTACCCGATTGCAGGATGCGTCGAACCGGAGCGTTGCCAAGCTCGGCCGCTTCACGGCGGTTGATTTGCTGAACGCCGTCAAAAATCAGGACAAGACAATTCGCCATTCCGCTTTTGCCAAGGGCGATGCCTTGATGCAGACATACGCCGAGGCGGCGCAAAAGGTCCTGCCGCACACCTTGCCCGACTCCGGTACGACGGAACGCTACCTGACCATCGAGGGCGCCAAGCTTGCCGGTAGCGCCGCGGCCGGCGGCGCCGCGGTCGAAGCCGGCGCCGTCTCTCCCGCTACTGTGTTGGCGGCCGGTGCCGGCCTGACGGCCGCGGGCCTGCCGTACACCCGCGCCGGTCTTGCCGCCCTTAACTCGGTCCTGCGCAATCCGGCGCTCGGTCAATCGACGCTTGGCCGCGCGGCGCCTTACCTTGCGGTCGGCGCCGAACCGCTGGCATCGGGGCCGCCGCCCTATGGTGGGCCGCAACAGTGAGATTGCTTGTTATCGACGTGCAAGGCAACGCGTTGGATTTCTGCTTGCGGGAACAGGCCGTCGGCCACGAGGTAAAATGGTTCATTCGGCAAACGCCTAAGACGGAGCATGTCGGCCGCGGCCTAATCGACATCGTGCCGGAATATCAGAAATGGTTGCTATGGTCGGATTGCATCTTTTGCGGCGACAACACCTATTACCTTCGCGACCTCGATGCGTTCCGTAAGGATAACCCTACCGCGGCGGTGATCGCGCCGTCACAGGAAGCCGCGGCGTGGGAGCTAGACCGCAAAGTCGGGCAGGAGGTGTTTAAGAAGCACGGCATTGATACGATACCGGGCAAGGAATTTTCCGACTACGACTCGGCCATCGCCTACGTCAAAAAGCACGACCAACGCTTTGTGTCGAAACCATCCGGCAACGTCGAGGACAAGGCCCTAAGCTACGTCAGCAAGTCGCCGTCCGACATGGTGTATATGCTGCAACGCTGGCAAAAGCTCGGCAAGCTGAAAACCTCGTTTATCTTGCAAGAGTTTGTCCCCGGAACGGAAATGGCAGTCGGCGGCTGGTTCGGTCCGGCCGGCTTCAATGGCGGATGGTGTGAGAACTTTGAATTTAAGAAGCTGATGAATGGCGACCTCGGCGTGGCGACCGGCGAACAGGGTACGGTGTTGCGCGTGGTCAAGGCATCGAAGCTCGCCCGCAAGGTCCTGGCGCCGCTGGCCGACACGCTGCACGACATGAGCTATTGCGGCTATATTGATGTAAATTGCATCATTGACGACAACGGTACGCCCTGGCCGCTCGAATTTACCATGCGTCCCGGCTGGCCGACGTTCAACATTCAGCAGCCATTGTATGAAGGGAGCCTAGCCGAATGCCTCGCAGACTTAGCGAAGGGGATGGACCGGAGGAATTGGATCATGGACCGGATAGCGGTCGGCGTGGTCCTGTCGATACCGGACTATCCGTATTCCCACCTGACGCGCCGGGAGGTGGTGGGGATTCCGCTGTACGGCCTGACGCCGGCACTGTGGAAGCACTGGCATCCGGGCGAAATGAAGATGGGCGACGACGTGCCGGTAGTCCGGGCCGGGACGCACGCCAAGGTGCCTATGCCGGTGACGGCGGGGGATTACGTGGGCGTGATGACGGCGGTTTCGGACAACGTAAAGGACGCGGCTCTAACTTGCTACCGGCGCCTGGAAAAACTGACGATACCGAACTCGCCAATGTACCGGACCGACATCGGCAAGCGGCTAGCGAAACAGCTACCGAAGATTCAGACACATGGCTACGCGGAGAAAATGGCTTACTCGCGGGAAAGCTAATCGAGGGCGCGGAGCTATCGCTTGATTGGTGCAACGAGATTTTGCGCCGGCCCCTGCCGCGGTCCGGTAACGATCCATCGTTTGCCGGCATCATGCGCGCCAAAAGCGCGGCCTCGCAAACGGTGCTTACCCTCGTTGGCCGGGTCAACGACCAAGAGCTACGCAAGCGCGCTCTTGATCGTCTGCCGGACTTGTTGAAGATCATTCAGGATGAGGAACTAAAGGCGCTTAATTAAATATCGGCAAGCGTGTCGCCAAAGTTTTGATCTCTGATCTTGTGCCACTCCTTACCGGTCAGCTTGATTTTTGCCCCTTCCTCACGGGTCAGCTTGCGCGGTTTGAGTAGCGTCTTGCGCCGCGCCCGTAGCTTGTCGATTGCTGTGACGGCGCGGCTTAACTTGGCGTGCCACCTGTCCAGGGCGGCGGCGATTTGGAATAGCTCGACTTGCTTGCGCTCAAGCTGTTTGCTGGTCCTGTCTTGCATGGCAACTTCCTTTGCTCCGGTCCGGCATTGGACCGTGGCAAGAGTCTACCACGCAAAAAATGGCGACCCCTCCAAACGCGGTTGAGTCGCCAAGTCAGCCACTGATTCAACAAACAAACAAAAATCGAAAACGATGAATCACGCGGTTGTACACAACCTACTTTTTTGCGAGGTGCCCGCCAAATTCTTGATCGTTGAATCCAAGCGGATAGAAATAATCGACCCATCGCGCGGGTCCGCCCCCGAAGATCAAAAGCGGGGCGAACAGCAACAAAACGAGGATGATCGGCAGTAGCCAGAATTTTTTGCGCACCCGCAGGAAGCGCCAGAGTTCGAAAATCATGTCACCACCATCCGCTGCCGTAGATTGCCGGGAACCAACCAAGCTCGATGATCGCGGCAAACAGTATGATCCACAACGCGACTATCAGGGTGAGGTCGCGGGTCATGTTTTGTGTCCGTTCGTCTGCTTTTTCTTTTTCTCGGCTTCCTTCTGCGCCGCGCGGCGGTCGGCGGTTTTCAATATCCAATCGGCTTGCTTCTCGGCTTCCTCTTTCCAATCGAGGTCACGGACTTTTTTGTAGCCAGGAATTACAGTACCGTCCGGTAACAGTTCGTCGCGCCGGGCATAACCAAGCGCAGCGGCGAAGTTTGTTGACGACGCATTCTGCGGCCTTCGCGTTTTGCCGTTAATCCAATTGTCTATGGTTTGAGTTGCGAGTCCCGTTACCTCATGGGCCTGTGAACTTTTTAGGTGTTCGTCGCGAAGGATGGTTCTAAGCGCCGGGACTAACGGGTCCTGCTCGGTGAAGTGATAGTTACGATAGAATGAGACGCGTCGCATGGGTTACTCCGTTGTTGGGGTTGCAAATGTTGAATTGCGCATACGGTCGAGAAGCTTTTTGGTGCGGTAGTAGCCCTTACCCTCAACGAGCGTTACAAGCCCCTCGTTTTTCATGCGGTGAATAGTAGAAGCAATGGACTTGCCGGAACGGCCATCGGCAACAAAGGCGGCAACGAGGTCCGCTGTCGTAAGGTGCTTGTCGGAATTTCCAATGAGGCGCGCCATGAGCTTGAAGCCGGTCATGCCGCCGTGCGCAGTTTTCTTTTTTTCTCTGCGGGCCGGCGGCGGCAGCAAAAGCTGTTCCGGCTTATTGCGTTTCGTGCGGTTGCCCTGCCCGTTGGGAAGCAGTTGGCGAAAATCGGCGTCGAGGTCTTTTACCCACGGCATGCGATGCAGGACCCGCAAAGCCGAGATTACGTCGTCGTCCGCGACTTTGAGTTTGATTTCAAAAAGCTTCGCCATGGCTACCTCTCTTGGCCGGGATGTATATTCTCAAGAGAAGCTTAACAGACCCTACCGCCGCAATTCAAACGGGAATTCAGGTTCCCGGCCAATGTCGGAAAGCCGACACGGCCGGGGACTTGTTAGCTCCGGCCGTTGCCGGGGTATTCCACGTCCTCAAAATCATCCTCGGCGGGTGCTTCCTCGGCAAAGCGCCGCGGCCCTTCCTCGGCTAGCTTCTCGCGGCGGTTCACAAGTCGGTTGGCGCTCCGGCCTTTATTGAGGTGGTCGCGAAGCAGCGAATACAGCACCGATTGTTTGCCACCGCCGGCCCCGCCGGAAGTGTGAATCAATTGGATCACGGTCGGATCGTGCATCGGGAAGCGGCCGAAAGCCTTGCGCCAATCGGCGTCGATATAGAGCACGGTTTCGCGCTCGCCGCGCCAGAAATTGCAATGGTCGGACAGCAGCAACGTCAGTTGGACAAGGAAGCCGGCGCGGCACTGTAGCGCCAAGTCGCGGAACGTCACGTCACGGACGCCCCACGCTTCATCGAGGAAGTCGAAAAAGTATTTGACGTTCTCGCGCCATTGATTGAGCCGGACAAAGGCGGCCTGCCGGTCCAGCGCCGGCACAAGCTCGCCAAGCGAATTACGGAACGCCGCGGTGCGGTGGGCGTGCAGCGCCGCAACGGTGCTGGCCAGGGTGCGGGCCGTAATCAGGTCCTGTGCCCGGCTCGCCTGCCGCCAGCACACGCGCTCAAACAGCGCGAAGGTCGGGTCGTTATGACACAGGCCGTAGAGGGTCAGCACGGCGGCGCTTTGGTGCCGCATGTTGCGCAACAGCACGTTGGGCGACACTTTGGCGCGGTCGAGATTGAGGATTTTGAACCGCTCACGCTCCCACTCGCGCGTTGTGCCAAAGTGCACCATGCAGCCTAGCCGCACGTCGAGGTCGGGCATGATGGTGAGGATGTGCAGGGCGGCGTTGCGGCGCTGCTGGCCGTCTATGATGTACACGTCGCCTTTAAGCCAAAACTCGCTTTCGTTGCGGCCTTCCACGTCGAAGTCGGTGCCGCGCATGCCTAGCTCGATGTCGGGCAAGCTCTCACGGTTTTTAAGCGCCTCCCACAAGCGGGTCAGCGCCGACAACGGCAACGCCTCGCGCTGGTATTCGTCCACTTTGAGGTGCTCCAGGGATGCCTTGTCGAGTACGCCGCGAAGCACGATTTGATTGCCGCGCTCGGTCGCGACTTCATCCAGTGCGGCTTTGACAAGGTGGATTCGTTGCTCTGCCATTTCTTGTTACTACTTACTGGCGTCGCCCCTCAGACGGTCGCGGGCCGCCTCGACGGCCCGGTCAAAGACAAGCTGTGCGATTTCGTTGATGTCGGTCGGCAGACCGCCCGGCTTGACCGGCGGAGGCACGTAGCGCGCCTGCTCGTATCCGGTAGCCCGAAGTGCCGCCTTGAAGGCTAGCGGCTCCCTGATGCGGTCCAGGCCGGTTAGGCGGCCATCCTGGCGGACGGCGAGCGTGGCGAAGGCTAGCGCGGTAGCGAACCTGTCGCCGTCTTTCTTGATGTGCGCTTTCTCGGCGGAGGTCGGTGTATAGTGCATTTGGTTCCCTTACCGTTCAGTGCCGAACGGTGCGGGCGGATGACTGGCAACAGCATTGAAAAGCCTTGGCTTTTCGGTTGTATGTCGAAACAAGGACGGCGATTTTGCCGTTGTTTTTATTGATCTTTTCCGCCTTGCAAGTCATTTGCCAGTCATCCGCGTTCTTGCAACGTTTTGGCCTATTTCGTCTCGGTTTTGTTCAGGGCGGCGAGTACTTCATCAATCGCGGCGTTGCTGCCCTTCCAGTAGTGCTTGTGCAACACGTTTTCGCTGCCGTGGGTCGAAAACGCTTGGACCTTTTTGGTCGCGACGTTGGCGTTGATCGCGGCAGTGATTGCGCCGTGGCGGTTGTGGCGGTTCTTGACATTATCCGGCACGCCGGCCGCCAACTTGATGCGGCGCCACAGTTTGCGGAAACTGCTTTCCTCAAACGGCAGGCCGGTCGCCGGATTGACGATAACCGGGCCGGCACCCGGCAACGGTTGCGGCAACCGGGAAAGCTCGGCCGTGATCGCGTGCGATAGCCGGACGTTGCCCACCCACCGCTCGCCGGTCTTGGAGGTGGTCACATCCAAGATCAGCTTTTCGGCGTCCTCGCGAAACTTATTCCAGCGCAGGCCGCGCATCCACTTTTGTTCGCCGCGAACAATGTCACTGACGCCGGGGTCGGTTTTCGGCACCCACTCGCCAATAATGTCCTTCTGACGAAAGCCGGTTTGGAACTGAATCGCTTGCGCCAGTGCCACGACCGGATGACCCATTTCGTGAGCCTTGCGGCGGATAGCGTCAGACTGTGCCGGCGTCATAATATTTTCGTCGTTGCCGATTTTGGTATCGTCCTCGACGGTCGCGATTTTTTGCTTTGGCATCTTTTTGAGTTTCAGCAGCGCAACCGCGCAGCCGTCATCTTCAAGATAGCTTGCACCAAAGCCAAGCAGAATATTGACCATCGCCAGCAAGTGACCCACCAGGGCGTCGCCGGTTACGCCGGGACGGCTGGCGCGCTCGCCGGTACGCACCTCGACAAGCCACGTTTCGCGCCAAGCGTCCAGCACGCTCGGCTTAATATCCGCCGCGCGATAGCTGCCGTGATCGTCAACAAGTTGCTTATTGCGAGCGGCATAGTTTCGCCGGGTCGAGTGACGGCGGTCTTTATAGGCGCGGCTTGCCTCGTACAAAATGACAAGGCTTTTAATTGTGCCGTCAAAGCCGTTACCGGCGCCGGTCGGTTGTGCCGGCGGGCCGCCGTTGGCGAACGTCAACATGTTCTGTTGGTTGAACTTGCAACGGCCTTTTATCAGGTCGCGTTCCGCCTCGGTCGGCGGTTCGCGACACTCGATTATCTTCTCACTGACCGGCTTGAACTTTTTGCGCGCGATGTCGCTACGACACTGCCACGTCGCGGTGCGGCCGTTTTTGCTCGGCCGCCAAATCAAGCCATGTGCGTCAGCAATTTTCCAGGGGTCTTGTATGCTACTGTTCATAGTATTGCTCCATTGGTTCGCACCTAGCGAGAATACCCGGAACGGTAGTTTTTATCAAGGTAATCCTCTATCGCCGGCCAGTAGCGGCGACCGCCAAAAAACGGCTGTTTTTGCGGAAAACCAAGCCGCGGGTTTTCGTCGTAAGCGTGCAGGACCCGCCGGCCAACCTTTTCGGGCAGGCCGAGTCGTTCAATCAATTCGGAGTCCGTGACCCACGGCCCATCGCGCCGCTTGCGCCCGGTCCATACCGGCTCCGGCAGTTCGTCAATCATCCGTAACCTCGCCGGTTTCGGCGTCGTGCTCGGTGTAGTCGTCAAAGCCCTTCATTTGCTGTTCAAGGTCGAGGCGCTTTTCGTTGAACCGTTCGCGCAAAATGTTTTGCCAATCGCGCGGCAGCGTCTTTAGCCGCTCGTTGTTGTTGGTGCCCCACGTGTCGAGTTCGGTGATGCTGGTCGCGCCGTCGATTTCGGTTTGCATCTTGTCGTAAATGTCGCGCGAATTTTTCTTCGGCAACGAGTGTCGATCTTCCGGGTCCATGTCCTCGATGATGATTTTGAACTGCTTAACGCAAAACATTTTCTCGGCTTGCGTCGCACACTTGGTCGCCGCCTTGTCGTCGGTGACGCCTTTTTGATCCCGTAGCCGGGCAATGCCGGTCCACGGCACTGCCGGCCATTGCTCGCCAGTGTCGGCGTTCATCCAAATCATGTCGTACACGATAGCGAGAACGCTGCCCTTGTCGTTTTCCTCCAACAAGCTCCGCGACTGCTCCGATTGGATCAGCACAAGATTGTTTTGAACGAGTAGCGGCGAAAGCTTTTCGTTGATGTCCTCCCACTTGGCATAGCTGTAATTCTGAAACGTGTTTTTGCCTTCCTTCTGAATCCGGCCAACCTCTTTCGACACGGCAAGGATAGCCTTGCCGATGCTGGCGCAGAAAACCGGCGCGCGAGGTGCGGCCGGCGTGCGAGGTCGGCGGGTTTGCGTCGCCGGCAGTTGCGGGGCCGGCGCTTCCTTGGCGATGTCGGCTTCGGCTTCGGTGGCGATGCGTTCGGCGGTGCTGGTGTCGGTCATGCTGTTTTTCCTCGGGTCCAATCCGCATAGTCGCGCTCGGTCATGCCGAGTTCCTCGCGATAGGCGTCGTGATCGAATTGGTGATCGTCGCCGGCTCCGGCGTCGGGGCCAAAGCCGGGTGCGAACGCGGCGCCGGTCAGGTCGGTCGCGTCGATGTAATGGTCCGGGTGTTCCGTAACGTAAACGGCGCGCTCCGCGGCCGTCATTTTGAGCCATAGGCCCAACGGTGTGCGGGTCCGCATTGGACAACTCTCCCGCTGTTCTTGAGCGGGAGGATTAAGCGGTACTTGAGTCCCTATGTCAACGGGTGCTTAACGCGCGGCGAGCGCGCCGCTCGAAGTCTTGCGCGGCGCGGGTGCCTTTCGCCGGGCTTGGCGACGCCGTACAGCGCCGAGTCCGTCAATCGCGTCGTCGGCTAAAACACAGGCGTCCAGCGGCTTAGGACACTCGCCAAAGCCGGTATGGAGCCACGCAAAGCTAACTCGTAAAGCGCGGCGCAATGCCGCGATTTTTTCGAGGCTTGGTTGCGCGGCGCCAGTCTCCCACTGGCAAATGGCCTGTGGGCTAACGTCTAGCTGTTCGGCAAGCCACCTTTGCGTGGCCTTGTCGCCTAGCTGGTTTCGCGCAAGGCGTATGCGTTCACCTATTCCCATCAGGGTAGTATAAACCCCGGCTTGAGTTCCGCAAGGGGTATCGCCTTGACAAGTGTGTAAAGCGGTACTTAACCTCGGCGGCATGAAGCTTTCCCGAGACGCCCGCAAACGGTCCTTGCATCGCGCAATCGAGGCGGCCGGCGGCTTGGCTAAGATCGCGGCGGCGCTCGATGTCACGGTGCAAGCCGTTTCGCAATGGAACGAGGTCCCGCCTTTGCGGGTGCTTGAAGTCGAACGCATTTCCGGCGTGTCACGGTCAGAATTGCGACCGGACTTGTACCCGCCGGAGTCGGCGGAAGTTTCAGCATAGGTGGCTAAGTCGATGACTTCGCCCATTCCAATTTATCTCCTTGTCTAGTGGGCTGTGTTCGGTAAGCGACATTTAAACCGCGCATTGAATGTTTGTGAACCGGCATTGCGTCACATGCTTGTGATTTGCGGAACAGTTTCATGTGAAACGCGTGAGGGAACCGAGTCGTGTCAGAACGTCCGTTTGCACTGCCGGCCAACAGCACCGAAACGGTTCTCGACATACCGGTGCCGCCGAGCGTCAACCGCACGCGCAAAGTCAATTGGCCGGGCCATCGTGACTATGTGAAGTGGAAGCGGCATGCCGGCTTTCACCTCGTCGCCAACGGTCAGCGGCGCAAAGCGGCGCGCGGCCTGAGTCGCTACGAGCTAACGATTACGCTTGACCGGGCGAAATGTGGCCTGGACCCGGACAATCCGATCAAGGCGGCGATTGATCTACTGCGTGGGCTAGGCGTCATCATTGACGATAGCCCGCAATACGCCGAACGCATTGTGATCCAGTGGGGCGAGGCGCCGGACGGGTGCCGGCTCACGGTGCGGAGCGTGCATTCGTGAGCAGCCGTTCAACCCTGTGCCCGCACTGCGGTCAGCCGATGACGACGCGGCACGGCGTGCGACTGACGCGGATGCAATGCGAAATTTTCGACATGATCGAGCGGACCGGCGGAGTCGGTGTGCAGCCGGCGCGCTTGGCCGCGGCGATTTATCCCGGCGTGTCAAATGACGTGGCGTTGCAGCGGGTGCGGGTCACGGTCAGCCACATCAACGACCGGCTAGAGGAAACCGACGTTCGTATCCGGTTCGGCGGCTGGCAAGCGCCTTACCGCGTGGTGCGGATCAAACCATACGACGCAACCGCGGACGCGTGGGAGTCGGTCAACGACGCCTACCGCCATGTCCGCCAACGCGTCGCCAACGGCGGCCGGAAGGGATTTATGGAGCCATGACTCCGATCACTGCCGCGCTGCGTGAGCTTATGGCGGCCGGCGTGACCGGTGAGAAACTTGTTGCCGCTATCGAGCGGATCGAGCTAGCGGCGTTCCCGACGCGGACCAAGCACGCCATGCGGCAAGAGCGTTACCGCGAGCGTCACAAAGCGTCACAAAGCGTCACAAGTGACGCACCGCAACCGCCAGCGACCAAGCGCGAACGGCGGCGGTCGATGCCATTGGAACTGGCGCCGGAGTTCATGCCCGACCTGAGCTATGCGACCGGACTCGGTTGGCCGATGGAACGCGCGCAAGCGGAAGCGCAAAGGTTCCTCGACTCCGCGGAAGCGCACGGCAGGAAGTATTGCGGCGAACGCGGGTGGCGGGCCGCGTGGCGCAATTGGTGCACCTCGCCCTACCAGGGCAAAGCAAACGGAAGCGGCCATGGACGCACTCAAACCCTTGGCGACCGCGCTAGGGAACTTGCGCAACAAGCCCGCGACGCCGAGCGTGCAGCGGGTATTAGCGGAGCGGATGACGATTTCGGAAGCCACTGAGGCCGCCGGAGCCATCATCGACCGCTATCCAAACGGCGGGCGCGGCGCTGGCGACCGCTACATAGGCGCGCTCGCCTCGGTGCTGTTGTCATTCCCCCGGCGCGTCGCGCTGCGCTGCGCCGATTTTCCCGTGAAGCCGGGGGCACGGTTGGGCGGCGTATGCGCGGCGGCCAAATTCCTACCGGCGCCCGCCGAGCTTGTCGAATGGTGCGACCGTGAGTCCGAAACGTTGCGGCGCGAAGCCGAGTATCAGCAGCGAGTCGAGGCGCAGCGCGCCGAGCGGCAAACGCCATACCGCCGCGGCCGTCTGAGCTACGGCGAACTAAAAAACAAATACGGCGATTGGCGTTCCGAATTGGACGAACGTGCGTCCGTCCAATCCGCGCCGAGCGACGACGAATTGCGCGCGATTTACGGCACGCGCCGCGAGTTGACGGATGAAAAACGTTGACGCCTTCACCCGCCGCCAGTTGCGGCCGAACGAGGAACTATTCCATGCCGAGAACAAAACCAAAGACCAAGGCGGCCAAGCGCGAGGTGGTGCGCGAGGACATGCACCGCTTCAAACACGGCACCCTGAAAAGCGGATCGGGCGACAAGGTGACAAACCGCAAGCAGGCCGTCGCCATCGCCCTTAACCAAGCCGGCGAAGGCCGCAAACGCAAGGCACGCGACAAGCGCCTGGAAAGTGCCAAGCTATGAACGATGAAGCCGAACGCGCGGCCATGCCGCCGATGCGCGCGGCGCGGCCGAAAGGTACGGGGCCACATGAGGCGCCCGGAGCGCCGGCAACGCCGCAGGCACAACCGGAGCATTTCGTTGCTCGCAATGCCGACGAACTACGCGAACAGTTGCGCGCCTCCGTGGTGGCGAACGGCGGCACTCCGCCGGAGCCGGAGCCTGCACAGCCGCCGCCGGAGCGCACTGCACTCGACGCCCTGGTGGTCATCGCGAAGGAATTGGAGCCGTTCGACCGCCGCACCCGACGCAAGATCATGCAAACCATCATGGACCTAACGTAAGTCAGTCGGTGTAATGAGCGTGCTACTGGCGGCCGGCAACGAACCGTTGCCGCGCCGAACCTACAAAACGGCCGAACATGAGGAAGATGAAACGCGCATTGCCGAGGTCTTTGCGCGGTGGGCCAAAGCTGGTCAGCTTAAAATCGGCATTGACTTCCCGGACCGGCAGAAGTCGCGCATTGACCGCTTGCTGTACCGCAATCAAGCGGTCGTCGCTTTCTTTGAGGTCAAGACAACCGGCTACACGTTCGGTTACTTCGATGGCGGTTGGTGCACCGGCTTAAAGAAGGTCGAAGCCTGCCGGGAGCTACGCGGCCTCGTTTGTGTTCCCGTGTTGCTTGTTGTCGAGTTCCTTTGTGGTCGCATTGCCTATGTCGATACCGCGGCGGAGGTCCGCATACGCGACGGCTTCGGCCGCAAAGATCGAGACGACGCGGCCGACATTGTGCGCGCCGCCTGCTTCGACTGGAAACAATTTCGAACCATAAGGGAGTCGACTCGATGAAGCTTGCTCGCCTGTTCTACTCGGTTGCGCCGGAGAAGTGGTTTGACTTCCCGATACAGGAAGGCAACACGTTTGCCAATTTCATGTTGCATGTGCGCAGCCAAGGCTTTTGCCTCGACGCAACGCTTAACGCCTACGTGGCGGCCGGCGACATCAAAGCTGCGTTTCAGATTGAAACCGATACGCTGCCAACCGCAGGGATGACCAAGCAATGATAAAAGGCGACATCCACGACAAGCTCTTTACCGCCATCGGCGGGCGATCAGACGGCAACGGCGTTTATTGACTTGGACCCCGCCGAGCTAACGGCGGCGGGCAATGCGTTGCTGATTGTGGTTGCTACACTCATGATCGCGGTCAATGAGGATAGCTTTGACGCATGGATAGCGGCGCTGCGCCGGCAGCGCGACGAATTGCGCGACATGATTGTGCCGCTAGACGAAACGCCGCTGCAATGACACACAAGACTCTCGACGCGTTAAGCTACGTCTATCTGGCGGAAATAACCGCCCGGGCATTCCGCTCTAATGAGCCGATTTACCGCACCCTGTGCGATGAAGGCTTGTTGGAGCGCGCGGCCGACAAAACAATAACGGGCGGGTGTTTCCCGCCCGTCACCGTCAGAGGCTTTAAGCTTACGCGCGCCGGCCAGCTTATGCTTTCTGAGTCCGGCCGGGCGGCTCCATTGCCTCGATGATTTGATCCAGCGGGTAGCCCTGCCGCTTGCACCACGCAATCAGCCGCAACAGCTTGGCCGCGGTGACCGATGGCGGCCGGTCGCCGCCGGAGTGCAGGAAGGTCGAGCGCCGGCAGATACCAAGCAGTTCGGCCGGCACAATGCCGCGCGGCGGCATATCCAGCGCGTCGAAAAGTTCGTTGTATTCCTTGCGTCGCATAGTGCACCTCTGCGGTTGATAGGTTATAAGCCCGTTGGGCCGCCGCGGAATGCCGGCTTACGTCCTTTGCGGGCCGGCGGCCCGTCGCGGCTTAGGGGCCGGCGGGAGGCAACCCGCCGGCCCCGCCTTGTTAAGATGCCGCCGCGGCTTTGATCTTCTCGCCGGCCGCATCCTCTCGTTCATTGTAGTAAGCACGCCAATCGCCGTCAGTGCACTCCATGGCGGCACGATACCAACACTCTTTAGCGCGGTGCCAATCGCCGGTAAGCTCCGCGGTTTGTGCCGCGTCGGACCATAGGACAAAATTAAAACCTTTAGCTTTTGCCATTGTCGGCACTCCGGTTTGTCAGGTCGATCAAGTCGAGTTGTGCCGCGTCATCGCCAAAGAGTCCGATGTCGCACGGCTGTTGCGGTTGGCGCGGCTTAATGCGGCCTTCAATAAGCCGCTGCGCGTAGCTCTTGGCTTGCGCCGGGTCGGTAAAGAGTGGGTCCATCGTGTTCGGTCCTTTGCTGTTAAACCCGCGGCATGCGGGGCCTGTCAGGCAATCTAATCTAGTGCACAGAATGCACTAAGAGTCAAACGTGTCAGGCAATCTAAGCTTTGGATTTGTCGGGCGATTTAAGATTCGGCGCGATGCTTTGAATCGGCAAAACGGAATTAGCTTAGAGGTCGTGCGGCCGAAAAGAAAAGCCCCGCGGCATTGCTACCGCGGGGCTTAACCGGCTTAGGCGCTAGGGCGGCTTACAAGCTTTCCCACCGCGCGTCACCGAACGCGGCGCCATACACAAGCCGGCCGCGGCGCGCGACCATAGGCGGCTTTCTAATCGGGTCCGCGGGGCCGATAAAACCATAGCGGTCCGGGGCCGAGTCCAGCGTCGCGATGTGGCGGTTATGCTCCGCCAGTCGCCACGCGTTGAACGCCGCAACCGTTTCCGCCGGAATGGCGAAAGAGGTATCGGCTAACGAGGCGCAATGTTCGCGGTGAAGTATGCCAATCTCTTGTAAGCATTGCTGGCGGTAGGCGTCGCCATTCAAGATTGACCACTCGTAGGAGTCGAGTCGCTGGCGAAGTTCGGCGGTATAGCTACCCGTCGAGTCGGTAACATCGAACCAAACGCTACCAAGATAGGCGGAGCGCCGCTTAAATGTCGGTTGCATGTTAGGCGCCTCCGTTCATGAACGACTCGTCATTAGCCGCCGCGGCGAAGTCGCGCGCCGCTTGTTCGGCCGCGTCGCCAGTCAACATTGCCTTGGTCGCGGGATAGTAGAACACGCGCGTTCCTTTCGGAATGAAATTGCCGGCACCATCCTTAGCGGGCCAACGCGTGATAAGCCAACGCGGGTCACGGGCATAACGGGACATAGAAAGACTCCTTTGCGTTTGCTGCGATAGCCGCGGCATGCGGCGGACTCGTCAGTGGCGGCACAACCGCCATACGCGCGCCGCTGGCGCGCGTTTCGTCCTTAGTAGCCCATTGCCTCCGCGGCGAAGTCGCGTTGATAGGCGGGGCCTAATTCAAGCCAACGCGGGTAAACAACGGCCGAGTCGTCAGGGTCCGCATTGCCCGCGCGGAGGTCGCGGACGCGACAAAAAACAACACCGCCACGAGTCAGGCGGCCATCGCAATCGCAACCGTCAGATTGCCATTCCTCCGTCAGGGTCACGCCGTCGAATGACCAGCAATAAGAGTCGCGATGCCAACCTTCGTCGGTTGGCCCACCTTGTGAATAATGCAACGACTCGTCGCGGTGAATCGTAATCAGGACCGGTGAGGTTCCGTAATGCCAAAAGCGGATTTTATCGCGCATGATCGTTAGTCCTTTGCTGTTAGTTGACTTGGCAAATTGCCTAACGCCGCGGCATTGGCGCCGCGGCAATGAGTCAGAACGGAATATCGTCGCAGTGCAAATCAACGCCGCTTAACCGCAACGCGGCTAACCGGTTATCTGACTCCCGCACAAACGCGCGAAAGTCCGCGAATACTTGGCAAACATAATCGGCCGCAACGTCGATAGAGTCGCGGCCGTTATCTCGCGCGTTCAAGTCTGCCGGATTGACCAGCGTTGCCTTGCCGCCTAACGCGCGCCGCGTCGAATTGCGGCGCGCGTTCAAATAGTCGATTGACGGCCGAGTCATTTAGGCCGCCTTGCGATTGTTGTAAGCCGCGGCTTCCTTTTCAGCGTCGGTTAGCTCCGGTTCCGGCATATCGGCAATTGCCTTGCCGCGGAGATAGTCCGCCGCGGTTTGCGCACGATTGGCCGCGGTGAAGATTGCGCGCGGATCATGCTTCAAAAGCTTTAGCCATGACGCCAGATAGGCGGCATGGTTTTCTGTTGACGCGCTGTTGTCAAAACCGAATTCCGCACAGAGGAACGCGGCGCCAAGTTCGGCAATTAATTCCTCGGCAGCATATTGCTGTTCACCGAACCGGCCGGAGAGGTCGCGATTGAGTCGCGACTTGTGACCAGTCCAGTGCACAAGCTCATGAAACACCGTGCCGTAAAATTCCGGTTGCGAGTGAAAGTCGGCAAAGCCGGGAGTCGTGATAAAGTCGCGCGAAGGAATGTAGCAGGGTTTACCCTTGCCTTCGCGAAAGTCCGCGCCAGTGGCGGCAATGAACGCGTCGGCTAATTCTTCGCGCGAGTCGGGATTTGCCTTACGATCTTTGGCCGGACCGAACCTAACCTCCGCCGGCAAATTTTCGCATTGGTCAACGTTGAAAACGCAAAATTCACGGATGAAAGGAATCCGCTTTGTTTCGTCGGTTTGTTTGTCCTTAATCGCGAGTTGTTTGAAAAAATACAACCGCGTCGATTCTTCGCCTTGCTTCACATAGCCGCCGGCTTTGGCCGCCGCGTCATAGGTAAGATAGCGCGGCGCTGCATAGCCTTTGTCGGCGGACAGCCAATAAAGCAAAACGTTGATGCCGCTATACGGCCGATTGGTCACCGCCGACATTGGAATTGCGGTGCCGGGATTCCATCCGCGAACCCATGGCAGGGTTCCAGACTCAAGCTTTGCAACGATTTTGTCGGTTACTTTGCGATAGAGGTCGCGCATTAGTGGACTCCTTTGCTGGCCGCCGGCATGGCGGCTTCGCGCATAGTGCACCTAGTGCACTCCAGAAGTCAACGGCGCTTTACATTAGCTAATGGCAGCGTCACGACGTGACGGTAGTAAGTATATGATATTGCTGATATATTTGCCGAAAGCGTCACATGTGACGTTATGTGACGTTATGTGACGGTTAAGCGCCACTTTTGTCGAAAAACAGTGACTCGCCAGAATCGAGTCAAGTGCAAAACAGCACACTTGGCGAAATATTTTTTGCCAACAAAACCAGCACAAGAGTCGTTCGGATAAATTCACGCTTTAGAACTGCCGGCGCCGAACTAAAAAACCGTGCTAGCATGACTCTTCACTCACTTGGCGTTAGCCGTGAGTCACTTGCTTAAGCTCTCCGCCTCACTTGCTTTGCACTCTGTGCACAAAGCCGCAAATCAGTAACCTTGCACATCGCCGCCGAGCAAAGGCGAGGCGGGTGCAAAGCGTTGACGCAACCACAAGCGGTTAGCCGTCTCGCGATGTGTCGCGGACTCTGCCCGCGGCAAGCCGCTTTAGCGCGATTAGGTGGAACGAGGCGGCCAGCGTCTAGACCTTACCCGCGCTAGATTGATTGCACTCTGTGCACGCCCCTCTGCGGTCTTAGGCCCCGTCGATAGGCCGCCATGGTATCGGCAACGGTTCCGGCCGGGAACGCATGGCATGCGGCAATAGGACCGTTTTAGATACCTTTCGACGGCCGATTGACCGAACCGCGCCGCGCGGGCAAGGCGCCCGGGAGTCTTTGCAAGTCGCGCGCCGCATAACCGTTTGATCGGACTAGCGTCGCCAGTCATGTCGGATAACCGGGCAGACTTTCGGGACATGGTTCCATCCGGTTATGGTTCGGCCGGGACCTCCGCCGGCAAGGCGAACTCAGGAACGGGCCGGGGCCGGGGCCAGGAGTGTAAATTTTTATCGCCCCTCCCCGCAACCGCACGCCATTTCAAGTCTTGTGCCTATAGTGCATCAAGCGTAGCTTAACTCCGCGGCGGCAGAGCATCCGTGAACCTGTCAGCAGTGGCGATGCCGTCGTGGGCGGCGGATAGGGTTGCCTGAGCCCGACAAGGCCAGGGTTGAATGAGTCTCCAAGCCTCCGGCTTTCCGCCGCACTGATGTGCAGGAGCCGCAATGAGTAAGCAGCACTGTCCTGACGGCGAGTGTCGGCAAGCCGACTTACGCGCGGCAGTGCTGTTCGCGGCCGGTAAGTTTCATGAGGCGGCGGCGCACTTGCGCGAACTGGACATGCCGTACAGCGCCGAGGTGATGGAGAAGTTCGAACGCGAGACAATGGCGAAGGTAAAATGATGGCAGCAACTGAGGAACGGCGGCGTACACTGTCGCAGGCGCAGAAGGAGCGTTGGGCGCGGGTCCGGCGCGAGCGGCAGAAACAAAATTTGCCGCCCGATACGTTGCCGCCGCCGGAGCTACCGCCACACCGCATGGTCGATGAAGGCCCGACCGGCGGCAAGTACGGCTGGACCGCGCGCTGTGTGTGCGGCTGGTATTCGTCCGGGCATATTTCGGAACTGGCGGCCAAGCTGTCGTTGTTCCGGCACCAAGAGGAACCGGAGAAGCCGTGAGGGTCGCGTTGCAGTACACGACGGCGGCGACCGGGACGTGGTCCGTTTCGGTGGAGTCGTCGCACCCTGAACCGGCGGTATGAGGTTGACGATGCCGCGCAACCTGACCCGCGAACCGGACGACAAGGCGCGCAAGGTGCCGAAGATCACGGTCAACTATCGGCGCGGCAGCAAGGCCGAACACTGCGGCAATTGTTCGATGTATCGGCAAGCCGAACCGCAGCGGCAAGCCGGCACCTGCACCCACGTTGCCGGCCTGATCTACGCGGAGGACACCTGCGACGATTGGGAGGCGAAGAAATGAGTACGCCTGAGCTTGAATTTAGGTCATTGGTCTTGCGCGGCATTTGGATTTTGATAGTGCTGGTTTTGCGCGCCGCGATCCGCCGCCCTGGTTCTATCGAATATCAGTGGCGGCAGGATGCGATGAAATTTCTCAATGCCGATGCAGAGGGGTTTCCCGAATGATGAAATATCTGAAACGCGTGTACGAACACCGCTACTTTACCTTTGGTTTTTGCGTCATCACCGCCGCGTTGACGGCACTCAACGGCTTCGATGCGTTCCGCGACGGTCGCGCTGCCGTGGCATGTTTCAGCTTCTTTGCGTCCGGCGTCAATGTCGGCGTCGCGTTGTTTCTGTTCGTGGTCGCCCAGCCACGCTTCAATGCCCGCCAGCGCGCCGAAGTCGAGGCCGAGTTGCGCAACATCTTCAACGACGTGTTTGCCGACGCCAAGCGGCGCGGCTTGGTGCCGCCCGACGCCGAAGTGGAAAACTTCACGCTGCAATGAGGTCACCGTGCCGTTCGTCATCCGACTATTCCGGTTGCACGGCAAGCCAACGGCCCCGATGCCGCACGCCAAGACGGCGGCTTTGGCCGATGCGGCCATCAAGGCCGCAGGCGGCAACATCAACAGCCTGTTGGGCGAATATCTACAAAGCTTCGATGTCGAGGCCCACGACGGACGCGGCGAGGCGAATTTCACGGCCGACATTGCCAAGGCGATGCGGTTCGAGGATCACACCGCCGCCATCGAGGCATACCGCACACAATCAAAGACCCGCCCGCTGCGACGGGACGGCAAGCCGAACCGACCGCTGACCGGGTTCAACGTCGCGTTTGAGAAGGTGCCGGACTGATGCCTCGCCGCCGCGAAGTGCCGACCGCCCGCGTTTCGCAACTGTGGAAGATGGGCCTTAACACCCAACAGATTGCGATAGCTCTCGGTCGAGTCGACGGCCAAAGATTCACCCGGCACGCCATCGAGTCGGTGATTTGGCGCGAGCGCCGCTATGGCGACGCCGACCTGTTTCCGATGCGCTCGCCGGGGCCGTCGCGTTGGCACGATGAAGGCATACCGGAATGGATGCAACGAGCATTGGGGTTGTGACATGACCACGACTGTTATTTGTTTAGGTCACTTGCCTGACGAACTTGTCGAGAAGTGGTTACAGCATTTGCGCAACTTCGATAACGCACATTCCGGCGTGCATTTCTCTGTGGCGATGGGCGGCGGCGACATCACCATGGAGGACATGGCGAAGATGTTGCAGCACAACCTTGACCCGCCGTTTGCTCACGTTGATGTAAAAAAGAAGGAGGCGTGACATGGCAGGACTTGGCGACGCACCGATTGAAGATAAATACCGCGAGCAAATGCAGAGACTGGCGCAGACGCTGGACGAAATCTTGAACCCGGACCAAACAAAAAACAAAGAAACCGGCTTTTGTTTGATGATGTTCGACTTTGGCGACGGCCCCGGCCACTGCAACTATATCAGCAACGCCAACCGTGCCGACGTGGTGACGCTGTTGAAGGAACAGCTTGCCCGCTTTGAGGGTCAACCGGAGGTGACGGGCCGTGACTAACGAGGTTAGGACGCTGATTTGCACGCGTGTCGAGGATGGCGAACCTCATACGCAATCGGTTGTCGGTGTTTGTGCCGAGTGCGGCAAGGGCGTTTGGATTTCCAATTCGTCGCCGCCGCATGATCAGCAACTGTGTATGCAGTGTGCCCGGGATGAAATTGATGAAATTGAGGAAAAGGGTTTTGCGGAGAATCTTATCATTGAGCCGCTAACGCCGGAGCAGATAACCGACATTAAGCGGGCGCTTGACCGCGAGGATGACTGACATGGCGACGATGAAGAAGGGCATAACGGTGCCAGCGCCGGAGTGGTGGAAACACTTGCGGCCGTGGTGCAAGCGGCAGTTTTGGAAGCGCCAGCGGCAGGACAACAAACGGTTGGCAAAACATGATGACCGAAACGCTGGCGGTAATTGACGCGCCATACTTCTATGCCGGTATCGTGCTGTGGGACGATAAGGTGGTCGAGGCGGCCGACATCGTAAAATACATGCGGCGTTGGTCGCGCGACCGGGTGCGCGATTACTGCAAAATGCGCGGCTGGAAAGTTTCGGTTGTAACCGTACATGAGCGGCATATCGGCGCAACACCGCCGGAGGCGGATTGGAAAGCAAGGCGTCGTTGATGTAAGCTCTGCTTGTCGCGGCGGTGCCAACGTCCAAAAATCGACCGATGACTGGACGCGCTGTGTACGCCGCACACGCCGCCGCGACACTTGCCCATGTGTGTGAAAGCCTGGATCATCGCAACGCTGCTGGCGCTGGCGTTTTATGGCGCAATCTACGTCATGTGGCTGGCGGCACAGTAATCCGTAGGAGCTAACGTCGCAGGGACCCGCCGTTAAGGTGTTTGGCACCTACAAGCATGACGGCAAGGGATTGTGGGTGTGGTACGGGCCGACAATCCAGCCGCTAGCGCCCCAACATAAGGTTTATTTGTTGTAGCTCGATTTGCTGACGGTTCAATTCGCCGGCCAACACCGCGCGTTCGTTGACGTTCCACGTCCGGCGCAAGATGCGCTGTAGTTGCTCGATCTGTCGGATGATTTGTGCGCGGCGGATTTCAAGCGTCTCAGCGTCACCGATGCTCAGTTGTTGTTCGGGTGCCGGCGCCGGCTCCGTCTCTAACCGCACCGGCTCGATGTCGCGCAACAGTCCGCAGCCGCCGAGTGTCAGCGCCAATAGGACAACACTGTTGACCTTTGACATTGCCTGTGATCCGGCCTGAGTCGCACGCGCCTGTTCCGGCTCCGTTCATACCACGAAAAAAGCCCCGCCGGGTGGGTCCAGGCGGGGCTAAGGTGAGGTTTGTCGAACCCTTCCAGAGAGCAAGTACCGCTAGGGATAGTATCTGAGTCGGTCATGGCCTACAATGACTAGCATGCCTAGCGAGTGGCCTGACCCGCAATATGACGAAAAGACTCAGAGCTTGCTGGTGACGTTCCCGAACGGCCGATCCTATGTCTATGAGGGCGTCCCGCCGGACATCGCCAAGAAGTACGCCGAGTCCGACGATAGGGGCGTATTCTTCAATGTCTTTATCCGCGGCCAATACTGACCATGACCGACCGGCTGGTCCTGACAACGGTGAAGTCGCCGCGCTGGCGCGTATGGCTGCGCCGGCTCCTGGCCGGCTCGATGATCGTACCGGAGTACGATCAAGTGACCATTCTCTACCGATGGGGCAAGCGCCCGAAAGTAATCTCGCGCCGGCCGGCGTGGTGAACTTCGCCCGACAATTTGCCGCGGACATCTAACAATGGGCGAGGTGTTGAAGTTTCCCGAACCGGATGTAATCGAACTGCGCAAAGCGCCCGGCGCTACGTTCCGCAAGCCCGACTTACTGCTGTGTGTGCGGCAGTATTTCGACCATGACCTAGGCAAACACTTCAACGAACACTTGCCGGCCGGCGACCGCTTCCTCGCCTATCTGTCGCTGCTCGGCTTCAAGGTGGTGCCACGCGATGACGCCTGAAACCGAACAAGCCATCCTCAAGCTCGGGCGCGACCGCTACTTGGCGCACCAAGCGTTGTTTCGCCATCGCCACGGCGACACGACGCCGCCGTTTCACCGTGATCTGATCGACATGTGGCACAGCCGCGACCCCTATGGCCTGGCTATGGTGTTTCGCGAGGGCGGCAAGTCCACGATTGCCGAGGAGTCGTTCGTCATTGGCTCCGGCTATCAGCTATTCCACAATGCCATGATAATCGGCTCGACGGAGAAGCGAGCGTTTGAGCGGTTGCGAGCAATCAAACATGAAATCGAACACAACGAACTTGTCGAAGCCCTGTTCGGTCGTCTTGTTGGGGCCACGTGGAACGAGGGCGAAATCATACTCGCCAACGGAGTTCGCATTATTGCCCTTGGCCGAGGTCAGAGTCTACGTGGCACGAAGCATCTACATTTCCGGCCCGACTTCTGCTTCTGTGACGACATTGAGGAAGAAGAAAACGTCAATACGCCAGAGGCGCGTGAGGAAACACTTTCTTGGTTCATGCGCGTCGTTATCCCCGCCATGGACAAGTGGGGCCGCATTCGCGTCAACGCTACGCCGCTTGACCGCGAGGCATTGCCCTACGCGTTGCAGCGCCGGCTTGGCTGGAAAACTCTTGTTGTCCCGATTGAGTACGTTGATGAACACGGCGAGCGGCAAGCCGCGTGGCCGTCGCGCTATCCGCTAGACTGGATCGACGCCAAGAAACGCGCGTTCGAGTCTGTCGGCAAGCTTGACGACTACATGCGCGAATACATGTGCGTTGCCGAGGACCCGAAACGCAAATCCTTCACCGCCGACATGTTCAAGATCGAACCGCGCGTTCGCACGTGGCACCCCACCTATGCGTTCCTTGACCCGGCGCGGACCACAAAAGTCACATCCGCCTCGACCGGTTGGGCGGTGTGGTCGTGGGTTGGCAATCGGTTGATTGTGTGGGACGGCGGCGGCGGCTTTTGGAAGCCGGACGAAATTGTCGGCAAGCTGTTTACCCTCGACCAAGAGTACAAATGTCTCACCATTGGCGTCGAAGAAACCGGCTTGAACGAGTTCCTTATGCAGCCGATTCGGCAGGAAATGTTGCGCCGCGGCGTGCTGCTGCCGGTCCGGGCGATGAACGCGCCGCGCGACAAAAACCGCTTCATCGAGGCATTGCAGCCGTTTTTTGTGGCCGGCGAAATCACTTTTGCCAAAGACCTGCCGGAGCTACGCGCGCAATTCCTGAACTTTCCCTCCGGCAAGATCGACGGCCCGAACGCGCTGGCCTACGCGCTGTTGATGCGCGGCGGTCAAGCGGTGTATGGCGAGTTCTGCGGCGATCATGTTGCTATCGACGTGCACTTGCGCGCCAACGAACTTGCCTTCCTGTGCCTCGGCGCCCGCAACGGCGTGACCACGGCGGCGCTGTGCCAGTACTCACACGGTAGCTTGCGCATTGCCCGCGATTGGCTGCGCGAGGGCGAACCGACCGCAACCGTTGACTCCATCGTAAAGGAGGCTCGCCTTGTCCATCAAAACCTCCGCCTCCTGGCGACCGGCGATCATTGGAGCGGTTATAATCACCTTGGCTTGCGTGGCGCTGTGGCAAAAATACCGGACGAACTGCACCGCGGCGGAACGCCCGAAATGGGGCGAAACGAACTTCGGGAGTTGTTTCGTTCGCGCGCCGGGGATGTCGGACGCGTTCAAGTGAGCGTTGATGCGCGTTGGGTGTTGAACGGCTTCGCCGCCGGTTACTGCTACGGCGTTGGCCGCAACGGCACCCTGACGGCGCAACCGATTGACGACTATTACCGCACCCTCATGGAGCCAATCGAAAGCTTTGCCGCATTACTGCAATCGGGTATTACGGACACCCGCAACTATCAGCGCACGGCGAGCGGCCAACTCTATGTGTCGGCGCTGCCGGGCCAAAGGGGAGTCGCCAATGCAAAGGATAGTTTCTTCGATCCTGGCGCTGTTTCTGATTTTGGCCCTGTATCTGCTCGTCGTCACTAAGCCGGAGGCGCAGGGCGGCGGCGCCCGCGTCATCGCCGCTTGCGGCACCCCGCCGGCCACCTTGCCGGTTGGTTCGCTGCAAATCGTGTTCCAGAACATCCACGGTCAGGTGTGCCAATGAAACGCTTTCTGTATGCTCTCGCTTGTTTGCTGGCCGGCACCGCTGGCGCGCATGCGCAAGCGCAGGCGCAAGTGGTCGCCGCTTGCGGATCGCCGCCGCCGCCTTATGCCACGGTTGGCGCGCTGTTGCCGCTGACCATGGATGTCACCGGCAAGCTCTGTAACATTACCGGCACGCCCGGCCAGATTCCCGGCACCGCCACCAACGATAACGCCAACGCCGGCAACGTTGGCGAGTTTATTTTCTCGACGGTTTCCGGCGGTTCGGCGGTGCCGCTGACCACCAATACCGGCGCCAACATGACCAGCGTGAGCCTGACGGCGGGCGATTGGGATTGTCAGGCCAACGTGGTGCGGACGTTCGGTGCAACAACGTCGATCACCACGGCGTCATCGGGCATTTCCACGACATCAGCGACGCTCGGTTCGGCCGCCAACGCCACCACGCAATACGTCACCGGGGCCTTTGTGCCGAATGCGCAAATGTCGTGGTTGACGCCCATCGTGCGCGAAAGCTTGGCCGCGCCCACGACGATCTTCGCCGTGGCGCTCGACAACTTTACGGTATCGACCGATAGCGTGTTTGGAACGCTGCGCTGCCGCCGGGTGCGTTAGGATTTCAGCTTGTCGCTGATCCGCACGTCGGTTTGCGGCCCGATCATGTCTTTGAACGCTTCGGCGATGGCGGCTTCGGTTTCGGCCGATGTTATCAGCACATCGCAGTCAATGCCGAGTTCATGACCTTGGACCTTGATGAAACCATTGAGGCCATCGGCCCGTAGTTTGTCGAGATTGCGATAGCTCAAGCCGAGAACCACCACCATGCGGCCGTCCTTGCCCTTGGCGCTTATTTTCACCACGCACTGCCTCCTTCGCTTTGCTTCGGGATGCGTTCGGCCATGACGACGTGATGCGAGAACGAGAACCGCGCCACGTTGAAGCGTGACCGGCATTCAAGATTGCCGCACTCGATATTTTGCGACGATGCCCCGCCCGGTCCGAACACAAAGCCGCGGTAATCGCAGTCCGGGCAGCGCCCGCTGTTGATGATTTCGACCGCGGCCTTATTTAGCCACGTCATTTCTGACGCTCTCCCCACTCGCAGAGGTCAACAATAAGGGTGCGAAGCGACTCCGACTTGATGCCGGCGAACGCCGTGCACAAGCGAATGCCCTGCTTGGTCGATAGCAGGTCGCCCCACGGCGCCTCTCTGTGCTTGCCGGCCGCA
>Ga0126381_100001152_pt1 | contig 28696 bp, 37 predicted proteins | sample PanSoiMetPlot_28_FD_96465 | JGI IMG/M metagenome (GOLD analysis project Ga0126381, IMG submission 96465) | Tropical forest soil microbial communities from Panama - MetaG Plot_28 | ecosystem: Environmental > Terrestrial > Soil > Tropical forest > Bulk soil | place: Panama | collected 2016-02-17
CCCCCCGCCGCGCGCAGGCACGCGCGACAGCCCCCTCCTGCCCCGGGTCGCTGGCCACGCCTCCTTGTGCGCACTCGCACGAGGCCCAGGCCACGATACCTAGCATGGCTATGCCCTAGCGTGGCTAGGCAACCAATCACCACCCAACCAATGGTTGCCCGCAACCAATGGCCAGTCGTCCCAATGAGAGAGCGCGACTGAGCACCCATCCCAACCAATCACCCAACCAATCACCACTCGACTGTCGTCCCAATGGTGACTGGTCAACCAATCGACACTCGATCACCACTCACCATTCACCAATCCCAATCACCAATCGACTGCGCCCAACCAATCGCCATTGGTTGGGTGAGTACCGTTATCCGATAACGGTTGTCGGCTTACCCAATCGACGAGGTCTCATTGGGTGCCATTGAGTACCGTTATCCGATAACGGTTCTACTCACTGGAACCGATTGGGGGAGTGCGCATTGTGACTGTCGTACCGGTACCGGTATTGACTTCCGCACTGGTTGACAGGTAGCATTCCTAGTGCAAGTCCTGTTCATTGAAAACCGCATAGCAAGTCCAATCGCCCCGGGCAATCGCCCGGGGTGGACTGGTTGCTCTGACTCCACTCGTCCTGCGATTGGGGATTGAGCCGTTATCCGATAACGGTTGAATCCCCAATCGCAATCAGGCGATTGGGTACCAAAGGAGCAACACAATGGCACCTCGCAACACTCGTTCCAACGCCACCGCCAATGCCGCTACTGCCGCACTGGCGGATGACGCTCCGGCCCTCGCGTCACTCGATTCATTCGAGGAGATGGCCGACAAGGACGACAGTCACCTGGAGAGCGCAGCGTCAATGACTGCCGCGCTCGATCAGTACCTGGAGAGCATCGCCCCTTGGGTGAAGTCCTACCGGGAGCACGCCGATGCCACTCGGATCGCCGCACTGGCGGAGAGCCGTGTTCGCTCGCTCGTGCTCCTGAAGGACGGCACGCCCGATTGGGCAGGCAATAGCTGGACATGGAAGCGGGCAGTAAAGCCGCGCATTCAGGCCACCTACAAGTCGGTTGGTATGACCGACGGGGAAGTGACTGGGTTCGAGTTGGCAATGCGACAGGCGCGGTTCCAGTACGGCTTGAACGCACTGGCAGTCGCCGAGCACAAGGTCGCCACCACTCCCAATCTGAGTGGTGAAAAGGTCATCGTCACAAAGGAGCGCAAGGACAAGGACGGCAAGGTCACCCAGCCGGAGGTCTCGACCACCATTGGCGCAATCGTCGCATCGGCTACCCAGTCGGCGCAGGACGGTTCCGACAAGCGGTACGAGATCCCGGTCAAGCTGCGCCAGGCAATGGGTACTGACTACAAGGCGCAGGTGAGTGGCGACAAGAAAAAGCGCCTCGCCGGATTCGAGACCGTTCCAGTGGCGTTCGGGCGCAAGCCGCGGCAGTCGGCATCGACCGGCAATCGCGCCGCGGCGGGCACTCCGAGCGGCAATTGGACGGCACTCGCCGGTCAGGTCAAGAAGTTGTCGCCACTGTCGTTCGCCCAGCAGCTGCGGTTGCTTGCAACCGCGGAGGTCGACTACCTGCACGGCGCACCCGGCGAAGCGGGATTGGGTGAAGTGAAGGAAAAGACGGCGACGGCGAATGAATGGCTGGAGCTGGCGGCATTGTGCAAGACGAATGCCGACCTGCTCAAGGGGGAGAGCGGGGCGACGAAAGAGATCGTCGCCCGGCATCGCAGGACAAAGGAGAGCAAGTAGCAACCAGTCAACGCTAACCAATCCCCCCCGGAAACGGGGGGGATTTTTTTTGCCCTTTTTCGCACAAACTCACTCAGTCCCAACCATTGACTAAGCAACCTTTGGACAGCTACGCTATTAGTGGTTGATCTGGGTTCGCTTGTGTTTGCTCGCGCCCCGGAGAAACCATGTCTGAGGTGACCTTTGCGGGATGCACGGGTGCCGTTATCCGATAACGGCTCTCACCCGAACAAAGGAGCAACTCATGGCAGTTCCCAAGCAGTCTCTGAGCGCGGGGTCTGAGGTCGTCTTCGACCACACGCCCCAGCCGATCCACATGATCACGCGCAGGCGGATCGGGGTCGGCTACACCGCAGCGGAAGCTCTGTCCGTGATCGGTGAGTACGTCGATGCACGCATGACCAAGACGGTCGAGGACGCAGGCGAGACCACGTTCGAGGTCGTGATCGACAACCTGAAGTTCACGGTGACGGCGGAGGTGGTCTGAATGCCAGCCGATCACACGGTCTCCTGGCCTCTCACCGATGCGCAGTACCACGAGAGGCAGATCGCCTCTCGGGTCGTCACCCGCAGGCGCAGGCCTGGCTGCTTCTGCGATGCGGATCCATGCCCTCACGGGGCACGGCATCCCAACCAGCTGCTCGTGACCGGGCCAGCTTGCAAGGCTGACCTCGTCAGGCACGCGAGACGGACGGCGAGCAAGCTCACGAAGTAACCCACAACCCGTGCATCCCGCAAAGCTCATCTCGATGAGCGACCGGTTCTCTTCCCGTTCGGGGAGAGCCGGGTGCGCCGCCTTGAGTGGGGGGGCGGCGCACCTACCTACCCACGCACAAAGGAGCAACCGAAATGGGGAAGCACGAAAATCCCCGCGCCGTCGTCGTCTCGCTTCCGACCGGCTACACGGTCGGCTGGAAGCACGGGCGCACGGCGTTCCACCGCGAGGAGCCAATCGACTGCATCATGCTTCGGCGTGGTGCACGTCGGATGGCCCGAGGAACGCTCAGCAGAGACGAGCGCGCCTACTTCCTCGGCTTCGCCAGAGCGGTGACCGCTCGGGTCGAGTCGACGAGGTTCTCGTGATCATCGGAGTCCTGATCCTGGTCGCCTACATCGTCGTCTTCACCGTGGTGGGCAACTGGTTCGATCGACACAGCTGAGCGGCTCGAAGGCAGGCCCCGCCGGGAGGCGGGGCCTTCTTTTTGCCTTGACGTGAGGACGCGCGGCCAGCAACACTGGTTGTGAACCGCTTATCACATTCAGGGGTCGCGAAAGGGGGGCGAGAGCAAGAGTGAATCGACGAGAGCCGTTCGTGGAGGGCTACATCTACATGTCGCCGACTCCCGAGCGCCACGGTGAGATCGTCCAGATCGTCGGACGAGAGACTCCCGACCCACAATGCCTTCTTCCGACCTTTCGGGTCGTCTTTGAAGACGGCCTGGAGGCAGTCGCGTTGAGCCATCACCTGCATCCCTGGTATCCGGGTGCGGGCTGGCCCCTCGACGACTGAGACCACGCCCACCTCGGTGGGCAACCTGCGATCGACAGGAGCAACGATGAGTGACGTAACCCGCGTGAAGGTCACAGAGATCGACGATCCCGTGATCGGGCCGATCGACGTGTACGCAGGCGACGACGGCCACTGGTACGCATCGGTCGGCGACCTGCACCTGAACGAGATCAGCTTCGACTCGCTCAGGCGCAACATCTCGACCGCGGTCAAGACGCACAAGGTCGAGGTCCCGTTCGTGTCCGCGTTCGGCAGGAAGGGGGTGATGAGAGCGCTCCACGCCTCCACCGGCCAGATCCTCGTGACCTGGGACGACGGCAAGAAGGGCAGGCTCGACCGCTACACGCGGGTCTTCCCCGACGGCTCGATCGACGAGGGCGACCTCGGTCTGCTCAAGCTCGCGATCGACGAGCGCGAGCAGGCGGACGCGAGGATCGTCGAGTACCAGAAGCTGACCGTCCAGGCCAAGGATCTCTACGCGTCCGAGGTGGCCGAGGATCTGGTGGGCTGAGCGATGTTCAAGCGCAAGCCGAACGAGCACATCGTCGCGCTGCCGGAGGAGACGATGATCGCTCTCAACAGGCTCGACTCCGACGCCCAGGCGATCTTGGAGATGCTCTCCGAGTTCGCGCTCTCTCTCCAGGATCTGCGCAAGCGGATCAACGGCGCGGTGATCGAGAGCGTGGCGATGACCGAGGACGAGTTGGCCGCGATCGTGATGGCGGACGAGGTGATCGGCGTCGAGACCCTCGCCGACGAGATCGAGGAGCCGCTGCCAAAGCAGAAGCCGAAGCCGGGGATGCCCACGCCGCCGCCGGAGGCGATGGCCACGGAGTCGAGCTATGGGACGAGCGTGAGCGATGAGGATCGCATCCGCACCTCACCGTTCACCCGTGCTCCCCGCTCGACGCAGGTCGAGTGGTTGCTCTCGATCATGGTCGATGGGGATTGGCATTCCTCCACGGTGATCGGACGGAAGTACGCAAACGACGAGCGGCACTACCGCTACCTCCGCGGCGCACTCTCGGGAAGGCTGCGGGAGATGCACGAGGAAGGACTGGTGGAGCGCCGCGACTCACACGTGCGGGGCGCGATGTACGAGTACCGGCTTCGGCCCGGCTTTCGCCCGGCCGTGAGCGACGAGGGCAAGAAGGAGGTGAGAGACGAGTGATCGAGACTCCCGAGCCGGAGCCTGCTCCCGAGCCGGAGCCGGAAGACGACGGCGACGAGGACGAGGGCGAGAAGACCCCCGCCTAGGAACATCTGCCCCGGAGGGTCTCCTGGATCCTCCGGGGCTTTTTCAGCGCCTCCTGGGCCTTCCTGTGGCCGCGTGGAGGCAACCTACGACGAAAAGGAGCGACATGGACGACGACGAGCAGCGCGTCAACATCCTCGGCTCACAGCTGCTGATGATCGCAACCCATCTGGCGACCTGGAGACCAGAGGACAAGATCATCGTCCTCATCCACTCACCGGACGAGGAGAACGGCTCGATCACCGCAGGAGGCTACGAGGACAACTCGGAGATCGTGCACGACATGACCATCCACATGCGCCACATGGTGGAGCAGGCGGGCGGGCGCATCGTCGTGATGCCGTTGCGGGACGACGACCCGGAGGCGAACTGATGACCGCCGACCCGACAGCCGCGCTGATCGAGCTTGCGGCATGGTGCGAGACGGAACACGGCGACTGGCACTACGGGCGTGTAGCTCGTGATGCTGCCGCTACTCTCGCGGCCGAGAAAGAACGCGCGGACGCGCTGGAAGCGGCCCACGAGCCGCACTTCCTGATCGCGCAGAAGGCGGATCAGCGCGCTCGTGCGGCCGAGGCGCGGGTGGTCGCGCTCCGGGAAGCGCTAGAGGAAATCGAGTCGTTCCCAATCAGCGGCTATCACGCGGCACAGGCGCAGCGCATTGCCCGTGATGCGTTGGCGCGTGACGACGAGGCGGCGGAATGACCGCCGACAGCGAAGTTCGCCAAGCAGCAGAGCTACTGCAGAAGGCCTGGGAGGAGGACTACAAGCTGCCCGCACTTACCTCGACACACCTGGCCCAGCTGATGACGACCTCGATCGCAGCAGCAGCCGCACGTTCCGGACAACGTCCGTCCGTGATCGCAGCCGAGATCACCGACGAGCACTGGCCCGAGTCCCTCGTCGACAAGGAGCAGCCATGAACGAAAGAGTTGAACTGGTGGTGCAGTCGCTGAAGGACGGTGCCGCCAGGATTCAGCAGAGCTTCACCCAGCCCGACGACGACTGGCAGGGCGTCTTCGTGTTCACGGGAGAGGACGAGATCAACTACTACCTCCCGGCCACGTTCGGCGACGACAACGAGAAGACGCTTTTCGCCCACGTGCTCATCCCCACGATCATCAGGAAGCAGAAGCCCTCGATCGTCTGCTCGGTGCTCTCGGCCTGGACGATCAAGATCTCTGCTCCAGAGGGCTTCGACCCTGATCATCCGCCCGAGACCTACGCCGACCTCCACGAGCCACGTCCCTCTGAGCATCCCGATCGCATGGAGTTGCTGATCCTCACCGCGATCACCGCCGAGAGGGTCCAGATGTGGACGGCAAAGATCGTCAGGAACACGAAGCAACCGCCCACGCTCGACCCGTGGAAGTTGTGGCCCGACGACTCGGGAAGCTCGGGGCAGTTCATCGAGCCGATCCAGCAGACGCTTCGGGAGGTGGGCGATGCCTCGTGACGTGGAGCGCCACGAGACCGTCCCCGACGATCGCCTCGGTCGGATCGCAGACGGGATGCACGACTTCGCCAAGGAGCACGAGGAGTTCGACCCCGAGACCGACAAGCTGATCGTCGCCCTCAACGGCAAGGGCCGCGGGATGCTCGGATACACGGGCTACGAGTCGGACGACGAGATGATCGCGGAGATGTTCGAGCACCTCACCGCCGCCTTCAAGCTCAAGGGCATGAGGCTGTACGTGGCGAGGGCAGATGACTTGTTCAGGAGCCAGAACTGATGCCCGGATATCCAGACCACGTCTACGTCGTCTTCGCCGACTACGGCCCCCAGGGAGGTTCCTGGGGGCCAGCGGCGATCGAGATCCCCGGGCGACAGGATCCGATGCCGCTCGTCTACACGGGCACGAACGAGGGCACGATCGCCACGCTCAAGAAGTGGGCCGTGCTGCTCTCGAAAAGCGGTCTGGAGACGGTCGTCTGCAGGTTCGAGGGCGGGGAGGTGATCGAGCACCATGAGCGAGGTTCCGAACCCCGGCTCTCCTGAGGCGCTGCTCGTCGGTTGCATCTGCGCCGTCCTCGACAACAACCACGGCGAGTTCGCCCCCTACCCACCCGACGAGTGGTGGATCACTGCTGGCTGTCCCGTCCACGCACCCACAAAGGAGCACACAGATGCCACCGAAGAAGAGGCCTAAGGTCGAGTGGACGACCTCGCCCATGTTCGCCGAGATCGCCGAGGCGATCGGCGTTCGCACCGACCAGATCTTCGCCCAGTACCAGGGCGACGAGTACGACGACAGGCTCACCTTCGTCCTCTACACGCCCAACGACGACGACTCCGAGGAGGTCTGGATCGTCCAGCTGGAGCGCGACCCGAAGGGGATCTACCGTCAAGCCCGGGAGGCGAAGCTGGTCCCGGACTTCATCGAGAACATGCGTGCCCACCTCGACCGTGCCTACCTCGACCGAATGGACGAGAAATGATCGAGCTACGCCAGGCGCTCGACGCCGCCAACAGGGCCAAGGAGGCGCTCGCGAAGGCAGAGGGCGAGAGCGACCAGCAGCAGATCGAGATCAGCCTCCAGATCGCGATGGTGCAGGCCCTGCTCTCGATCGCCTACTCGCTCTACTCGCTCAACCTGAAACGATGATCGAGGAGTTCCTGATCGCGGTCGTCCTGATCGCAGTCGTCTCGGGGGCGATCTACCTCGCCTTCCACGTCCTATGAACAAACCCACGAAAAGGAGCACGATGGTCAGAAAGCACGAGATCAACGGCGTCACCTGGTACTGGCTCTGCCGACGCTTCAAGGACGCCGACACGGCCAAGCGGCAGTTCGACTTCCTGAACACCGAGGCCAAGAAGCACGAGGGAAAGCTCGGCCTCGGCTGCTACCGCCACGGGCCGTCGAACGAGCAGAAGCGCTACGTCACCTGCGTCTCCCACGACGAGGAAGGGATGACGATCGCCGACATGATCCTCGGCGGCACGAACTACACGCTCGCAGACGATGTCGTCGAGGCGCTGATCATGCGACGCGCTCGCATCGTCGTCGACCTCGTCGAGCAAGGTGCCGCCTCGGGCGTGCACGAGTTCCACCACGAGGGAATGCAGCTGACCAGGGGTGGCGAGGTCGTCCCTCGTGATTGAGTGAGTGAGATGCCAAGGCCCTCTTCGGAGGGCCTTTTTTTTTTGCTCTTTGCAGGGGCTTGCGGCACAAGCCTACCAGTTCTGCTACACTAACCGGTACAGACACAAGGAAGGAGCAGCATGGAAACGGTCACCGCGATCCTCCACAACTACGCACCCCGGCAGCTGACCGGGCGCAACGGCCTCTTCACCCTGCACGAGATCGAGACCTCGGCCGGGACGTACCGGATCCGCGCCGACATGGTGCCGACCGTGACCCAGCTGATCGGGGCACAGGTGGAGATGGTCACCCGCGTCGAGCAGAAGGGCGACTTCACCAACTACATCGCCGACCACGTCTCGATCTCGGAGCGCCAGCCGAACGCGACCGCGCAGATCATGGGCGCGCAGCAGGCCCAGGCCCAGCGGGGGCAGCAGCAGCCGCAGCAGTCCCAGCAGGTGATGCCGCGGCAGGTGACGCCGCAGGAGAAGGAGATCTCGATCCACCGTCAGGTCGCGGCCAAGGTCGCCGCGAAGATCTCCACCAGCCCGGACGAGTTCTGGAACAACATCAACGACCTCTTCACCTACTTCCAGTCGGGACAGGTTCCCTCCCAGGCCGTGCAGGACTACGCGGGCAACGACATTCCGTACTGATGAGGCGGGTGATCGTCTGCGGCTCCCGAACCTGGCGTGATCGCGAGAGGATCGCCGTCAGGATCGCACGCCTCCTCGCCGAGGGCAGCTTCAGCTTCCCCGACCCGACGATCGTTCACGGAGCCGCTCGTGGTGCAGATCGGATCGCAGGAGAGGAGGCGATCAAGGCAGGCTTGCTGGTCGAGACGCACCCTGCTGCGTGGGAGGATCTCGGCAAGGCGGCGGGCTACCTGCGCAACGAGAAGATGGCGAAGCTGGAGGGAGTCGAGTTGGTGATCGCCTTCTGGGACGGGAAGTCGAACGGCACCAGGCACATGATCGGCGTGGCCGAGCGCGAGGGCATCCCCGTGGACGTGGTGCGCCCGTGAGACTCTCCGGTTTCAAGCTCCCGGTCGAGCGGCTCTCGGCGACCTCGCTCGCCGACTTCATCGCCTGCCCGGAGCGCTGGCGCAGGGAGCGCCTGCTCGGCGAGTGGGGCAAGCAGTCCCTCGACGCCTTCATCGGCCGCGTCCACCACCGCGCGCTCGGGATGTCGCTGCGCTACCGCTCGGAGGGGATCGAGGTCGCAGACGACGACCGCGAGCGGATCTACCACTACGCCTGGTACGACGAATACGAGGCGGTCGAGAACGAGCCGGAATGGACGGAGAAGCCCGACGAGGTGAGGGCGCGTGGGATCAAGATGCTCGCCTCCACCGAGAGGATGCTCACCGAGATCGACCCGGTCTCGATCGAGTGCTGGTTCGAGGAGCGCATCCCCGGCATCCCCGTCCCAATCGTCGGCTCGATCGACACCGTGGCCCTGGAGGGCAATTGGGAGTTCAAGACCGCCAAGCAGAAGGTCTCGACCCCGAAGCCGAAGTGGAGGCTGCAAGGGCGGATCTACCAGCTAGCCTCGCGCAAGCCGCTCTACTGGGGCGTCACCACCAAGCAGGTGACCCCGGTCAGCTACTGGCCCGCGAACGAACCCAACCTGACGATCCCGATCGCAGACCCCGACCAGACCGTGACCCTGATCCAGCAGGTGGTGCACACGATCAACGACCTCTACCTGCGCTACGGCCCCGACCGTCCCTGGCCGACGCTCGGTCTCGGCCACGACTGGCAATGTTCGTACTGCACCTTCGGCCCGAAGAATCCCAACCCCACATGTCCGGCGTGGCTGCCATGAACTACCGCAAGCCACGAGAGATGCTGTGTGAGCGAATCCTGACTCGCAACCTGCGCCTCGACGGCGAGTGCTGGGAATGGATCGGCGGGGTGTCGAGGTCTGGCTACGGGCAGTACCGCATCCACGGCGAGAACCTCTACGTCCACCGAATGGCCTACGAGCTTCTCGTCGAGCCACTTCAACCTGACGAGCTTCTCCATCACGTCTGCGAGAACAAGCTCTGCTTCAACCCCGACCACCTGCAACCGACGACCCGCGAGGAGCACCAGCGTCTGCACGCCTCAACGACCTGCATCACCTGTGGATCGGACAACTGGCTCATCCGCCCCAACGGCTGGCGTCGATGCCGCGTCTGCCATGCCCGCAGGGAACGCGAGAAGGCAGCAGCGTGAGCGGCAAGCTCGCCCCCGGCTCGCTCTACACGCTCTCCGACCAGGAGCGCTGGTACGCCGAGCAGATGGGGAAGGACAAGCTCGCCGAGCAGATCCACCTCGCAAACGTCGCCGCCAGGCGCTGCAGCTGCGAGCCGGTGCTGATCAAGCGGCGCTGGGACGGGCTGGAGCATCCGACCACGCGCACCGTGCACGAGCGCGGCTGCGCCAAATTCAAGAAGTGGATGGACGAAGTACGCCCAGCATGAAAACTCGGAGGAGGTGCGATGAGCGGCCCGAGGAGCGTCACCCGTCTTCCCTTGACCCCGATCTTCACCCGCTTCAACGTCGCGGAGCGACACCGAGCCAAGGGGTCGGGCGCACAAACAGACCTGAGGTCGAGCAGCGGTCTCTTCGTGAAGAGGTCTCTGGTGGCCTCACCGAAGCTGATGGAGCCACACGGCTCGAATCAGTGCTGGATCGGCGAGTGCGAGGGCTGCGGCATGACCCTGATCTCGGCCGTCTGGCATCCGCTGGATCAGAGGAAGGCCTACTGCACCGATGCCTGTAGGAAGCAGCACGCATGAGGATCACCAACCAGACCGCACCCGACTTCGACGGCGTGCGCTTCCTGCTGGAGATCTCGCACCACGACATGCGCATCGCCGACCGGTTCCTGACCCTCCCGATCGAGGACGAGTCGGAGATGCTCCACCAGCTGGGCTGCTTCCTGCTCGCGCTCTCGGCGAGGAAGCGATGACCCGCCTGCCCACAGAGCTTCGCGACGTGCACGGGATCGAGGGGCCTGACTACACCCTGAACGTGGTCTGTGCGGCCCCTGGCTGCCCCCAGAGAGCCGAAGAGCGCCACCACCTGTGGCGCAGGTCGGAGATCGGTGGCGACTTCTCCTGGGTCGTCTCCGAGGCCTGGGGATCGGTCCCGCTCGCAAACCTCGTCGGCCTCTGCCGCGACCACCACGCCCAGATCACGATCAACGCAGCAAGGATCAGCTACGACCCAGCGGCGAGGGAGTTCACCTGGATCACGATCCTCGGCGGCGAGCATCCGCTGGAGTGGACACCGCCGCTGCCCGAGGACTTCGAGGCCCCGGTCGAAGCGTCAGGAAACGGCGAGGTCGCGCAGGAGATCACCATCTGCCCCTCCTGCAAGCGCCCGCTCCCCCACCCTCGTCACGACGGCCCGATGGAGCAGAAGCGCCCGCGGCGCACCTGGTCGCTGACCGTGCCCCGGGACGAGCGCGAGAACGGCGCGCAGATGCTGGACGACTTGCTCGAAGCAAGCCGGGAGGAACTCGCCTCCGCCGGTCTACCATACGGAGCAGAAGACACCGTGAAGTACTTCGTCCTGGCGACGACCTTGGCCCTGTTCGTGCGGCACGCGAAGGAGGTACTCGGGTGATGCTCGACCGGAATGGAGACGACGTGCTGGAACTCGACATCGACGACCCGATGAGCTTCGAGCAGATGCTCAACCGTGTGGTCGACGAGCCGACGATCCACGAGTGGAACGACCGGCTCTGCACGATCTGCGAGAAGCCCCTGATCAACCGACCGCTCGCGACCGAGGGCGGTCTCATGTCTCGCTGGGGGTGCCCGCTGCATGGCACGCGGGGCGTCTCACGCTGGTGACGGCCTGGGTGGGAGCCGGTATTGCCGCGCGTGCAAAAAGCTTCGCCGGGCGCTAGCCACGTAGGGGATGGGTTCGGGAGCTACCCCCGCCGATGCACGCTCTGCGGAAAGCCGGTGAGGATCACCACCGAGACGCTCCAGTTCCACTGGGAAGACGGCGTCTATGCGAGCTACCACGTCGCCTGCCTGGAAGCTGCGCGTACTGCGGCCAGTTCTGCCGCGGCCTGACCTGCTGGGCACACTCGGACCTGCCACGACTCGACCCCTTCTACCTGGTATCCTGACCGGTATGGCTACAGCAGACCGCAGGGTCGCCTTCCAGGCCCGCTCCAAGCGCAACGTGACCCTGAAGGCGTTCTCGCTCTACGAGCGCGACGACGAGTTGATCAACCGTCTCGCCGACTATCTCGGCTGCTCGCGCAGCGAAGCGGTACGAAGCGGAATCCGCCACTTCGCAGCGCATCTGCTTCCGAACGAAACTTGACGTAGCTGGTCTTAGACCGGTATACTTACAAGGTAAGGAGATGTCGTTCGGGCCGGACGCGGCGGGTTATCTGACTAGCCCCGTCGTAACTGAGACACGACCGAGCGGCGCTTCTTTCCCGGAGGGGAGAGCCGTTATCCGATAACGGTTCTCCCTCGACTTGTCAGCCAGACAAGGAGAGGGCGTCCTGAATGCACGAGTGGCTCTCGTTGCCGTTGTCCTTTGCAGCTGGCTTCGTCTCTGGAGTCCTTCTGCTACGGCGATGGCAGATACATACCCGTCGTACCCGTCGTGGTGGCTACGTGTTGCGCATTGCATCCACCACTTCGAGGTCTACGGCCACGAAGGTAGATCGGACGAGTGGACGGTCGTCGGCGGAGGGATCGGCGGCTACCAGTTCTCGCAATCGACCTGGGCATTGGTAGGAGGGACGGGGTCACCCGCAAGCGCTACGCCTGCGGAGCAGACCTACCGAGCCTGGCTTCTCTGGAGGAGGTCTGGTTGGTCGCCCTGGGCGACCCACCGCCTCTGCGGTGTGTAAAGGAGCGAGCGGCCTTCGGGCCGCTCCTCTTGCCCGTCGTGCTGAGCGCCCCATCGAGCGCTGAGCACGGGTGGGCCGTGCTCTGGTCGAAAGGAGCGAAACCGCAAGATGTCAGCGATGACGAAGAAGCAGACCGAGCAGAACAACAAGAGGATCCTGAAGCTGCTCGACGAGTTGGGCGGCAAGTTCCTGCAGGACGACGACGTGATCGCCGAGGGCGAGAAGATGGTGCTGCCCACGAACATGTCGATGAAGCAGGCGATCAAGTTCCTGGAGCAGAGGATCGCCGAGGATGAGGCGATGGTCGCGTTCTCGAAGGTCTTCAACTACCGGCCCTGGGACGGTGCCTTCTGCACCTACAACGTGTTCAAGGCCACCTTCGGTGGCGTCCTCCACAAGGGGATTCCGGGCTGGTGGGGGCCTGAGCCGCCGGAGTTGCGGACGATCCCCTCGGGGGTCAACTCGACAGTGCAGGTGCCCTGGGGCGTCTTCTCGCTGCCGATCTTCCCCAACTCCTCCTTCACGATGAACGGCCACAACGACACCGACAAGGGCGTCCTCTTCAAGATCAACGTCAACGCCCGCAAGAAGGACCGCCACCGCATCGAGGGCCTCTTCAAGCTGATCGAGGAGGAGTTGAAGGAGAACTCCCTCTACCGCGGCAAGGCCTTCGACGGGCAGGCGATGCCCGAATTCATCGACGTGTGGTCGGTCGACCGCTCCAAGGTCGTCTACTCCGAGGACGTGATGGCCCAGCTGGGTGCCAACGTCTGGTCGCAGCTGCGCTCGACCGAGGAGTTCGAGAAGCTCGGGATCCCGCTCAAGCGGGCCGTGCTGATCCACGGGGCCTTCGGCACCGGCAAGACGCTCGCCTGCATGTTGACCGGGCAGGAAGCCGAGATCGGCGGCTGGACGTTCATCCGCTGCCGCCCCGGAAAGGACGACCTGCAGGCCGTCCTCCAGACCGCGAAGCTCTACCAGCCCGCGGTCGTCTTCGCCGAGGACGTGGACATGCTCGCCGACGGCGAGGTCACCGACCGCCAGACGATCGTGACCATGCTCGACGCCTTCGACGGGATCGACGCCAAGGGCACGAAGATCCTCACCGTGCTCACCACCAACTACCCGGAGCGGATCCACGCCGGGATGGCAAGGCCTGGTCGTCTCGACGCGATGATCGAGATCGGCGACCTGGACGAGCCTGGCGTGCGCAAGCTGGTGGAGACGAGGATCTTCGAGCAGCTGGAGGCGGAGATCGACTGGTTGGCCGTGTTCGAGGCGGCGGAGGGCTACAAGCCCGCCTTCGTCACCGAGTTCGCCGACCGCACCCTGCGCTACGTCCTCAACCGCTACGGCTCGGTGGAGGGCAACCTGATCGGGACGGCCGAGTTGATCGAGGCCGCGAACGGGTTGCGCCCGCAGTACGAGTTGATGATGGGGGCCAAGGACAAGCAGGTTCTGGACGGGATCGAGGTCGCGCTCGGGCGCACGGTCAAGGCAACCGTGGGCGAGACGCTTCGCGAGACGATCGACTCCGACTACCTGACCTAGAGCGTGAGGGCCGACCGGGGTCCCTGGCATCCCCCCAGCCCCGGTCAGGCCCTCTCCAGATAGGGCGAGTCCCGTACTGTCGCCCCCCAGGCTTGTAGGCGACAGGGACAGACGGGAAGGGGATTTCTGCTCCTTTACCCCGAGAGTGGACAAAGCCTTCGGGCCGGTAACTCGCTCGCCCCACTCTTCCAAAGAAGCATCGAGACGAAAGGAGCAACGTGAAGCAGATGATCACGAGCAACGACATCAGCAGGCTTCTCGCGGAACTCGCCGAAAGCGCGCCCGACGACATCGAGGACTGGTGCGAGATGCAAGGGATCGAGAGCGAGGTGATCGCCCAGGTGATCGAGACGCTGCAGATGGCGATGATCACCTGGGCGATCGAGAACGGGGTGAAGGAGGCGATCGGCTCGTCGCTCTTCTCCGCGTTCGTGCTCGGCTGGGAGACAAACGAGCAGTACGGTAAACCGAGAGAAAGGAGCAACAGATGACGTTTCGCACCATCACCCCCGGGGATCCGCTGGAAGCGATCCCCGTCCTTCCCGAGGAGCCTGTCATCGAGCCGGAGGTGGTTCGGATCCTGCGCAAGGCCCGCGCTCTGATCGAACGGCCCTACGGCTGGTGCCGCGGGAGCTACGTGATGATGTTCAAACAGGGAACGCAAGTTCGCCCGGCCTTCGCTGTCTGCTCGGTGGGGGCAATCGCGGTCGCAGACAACAGCGACTACCTCGGCTGCGGCACGTATCCGTACTCCAACGAGGGGAAGTTGGCGCTCAGGGAGTTGGCCCAGACGATCGGCGCTCTCGACACGAACTACGTCCCCAAGTGGAACGACGCGCAGGGGAGAACGAAGCGTGAGGTGCTCGCCGCCTTCGACGAGACGATCGAGAGGCTCCTGCGGCGCAGCAGGCGCGGGAAGTAAACTCTCCTCGCCGCAGAAACACCTATAGCCGCAGAACACAGGCCCCGCTTCGGCGGGGCCTTTTTTTTGGCCTACTGCCCGAGGATCTGGCGGTTGTAGCTCGCCTGGTCCACGTCGTAGGTCTTGATCGGGATCCCAAGCTGCTGCAGCAGTAGGTCAGACCAGCTGCGAGTCGGGTAGATCTGCGAGGGGCGCTGGTGGATCAGCTGGTACTGCGGCAGGTTCTGGGCCACGTTCACGAACGGGGCGAGCGCGATCGGCCCCACCCTCTTCGGGTTCGCCATTGCCTGCAGCACCGTCGCGAGACCGGGGTTGGTCACACCTGCGAGCGCCTGCATCTTCGTCGCCCGCGGCTGGGAGACGAGCGCACTCGCAGCGTTCATCACGTCCTCGACCGAGGAGAGCGGGTTGGCGGAGCGGAGGCTCACGATCCTCTGCAGCCTCGTCGGCGACCCGATCGTCGGCACCGGCCGTTGCAGCTGCGGCCCACCAAGTGGGTAGCCGCCAGAGAGGTAGAGCGGCACGTCCTGCGGACTGACCTCGTTGCCGATCTGCGCGATCCTCGACATGATCAGCGTCCGCCCCGGGTAGTTGATCGGGAGCCGCAGCGCAATCCGGGTGATCTCCCGGTACCAGGCGTAGAAGGGGATCAGGCTGCGGATGTGGTTGCGCTCGGTCGCAGAGAGCGAGAGGTAGTCGCCGAGCGTGTCGTTCACGTCCTTGGAGACCTGCTCGACCAGGTGATGGTCACCCTTCAGCGAGAGCCGCATCGCCTGGCGCATCGTGCGCGTCTCCTTCGGGAGCGAGGCGAAGATCCGCTTCACCTCCGGGCTGCCGTACAGGGCCGTGTTCGCAACCAGGCGTCGCTGCCATGCCTCCGAGGCGATGTCGGCACGCGGGAGCGCCGTCGCGACCGCTCCCCCGATCCTGTAGGCCTGCTTGAATCCGCGCTTCTTCGCGAGCCGCGCGAGCGTCTTCGACTCCGGCGGAAGCTGCGAGCCGTAGCCGGTCCCTGCCCTGGTCTGCTCCGGCATCAGGTCGAGCATGTCCTCGCGAGTGAGGCCACCCTCGCCGACCGACCAGTGCATGATCTTCGCGAGCGCCTGCGGCCCCTTCGCCTGCCCCACCATCGCCGCGAACGCGCGCAGGCCGTCGTTGCCTGCGACCCTGATCCCGGAGAGCAGGATGTTCCCGATCAGGTTGTTCTCCAGCCAGGGGATGCGCAGATGCAGCACCAGCCGTCGCCAGGTCTGCAGGTACTTGTCGATCGCCTTGCGCACCGTCCCCTGTCCTCGACGCATGTCCTGGCGGAAGTGGTTCGCCATCACCTTCGGCACCGCCAGCCGCTGACCCTCCGCGTCGTGCTGGATCTCTCCTGTCGGAAGGTGCGGATCGTTCGAGGTGATCTCCCCCAGATCGGAGAGGTCGAAGGCCTCCTCGTTCGCGATCCGGTGACCTGCCCCGGTCGTGAGCGTGTAAGGGATCTTCTCGCCCCGGTACTGACGCAGCCACTCGTAGCCCGGAGGGAGGTCTGCTGCTCGCGCCACCGGCCTCGCCACCGACTCCGCCCACTGGTGCAGGTCGTGGTGGTAGGCCCACTTGGCGTTGTCCATGTAGCGCTGCGTGAGCACGTCTCCGGTCACGTCGAACTGGCCGGTGCGGAAGAGCGTCCCTCCCGAGCCGAACACGGTGCCGCCCGGACGCACAGGGCCGATCCTCGGCGTCGCAGGGGCGTAGCCGCGCGGGACGAGACCGGCAGGCTGGTCTGGCATGTAGCGAGGCTGCTCGATCCCAGGCTGCGTTCCCTCCTCGCGAGCCACCTCGATCTCCGCCCTGATCTCGTCCGGGGTGATCGGCTTCGGGGTGTAGCTGCGATCAAGGCGCAGCGCCTCGCGGTCTGCCTCGGAGAGCTTCTGGCCCTTGGCGTTCTTGCCCGCCTTCACCACCCGCTTGATCCGCACCGGCACGGTCTCGTGCCCGAGCCGCTGTGCCATCGCCAGGCGGTGGTTTCCCTCGCTGATGTGGGCGTGGCCCATGTTGTCGATCGAAAGCTCGATCGGCTCCCTGATCCCGTGCTGGGCGATGTCCGACTCCAGAGCCTTGTGCGTGCCCGCGGGGATGTCGTACTGGCGGTACTTCGTGAGCGCCTCGGTCGGCAGCTGGAAGTCCGTCTGCACCGCAGGGCCGAGACCACCGACGTTCCGCTTCAACTCCTGCGCGAGACCCTGCAGCGTGTCCTGCATCCCGAGCAGGTCGTGCATCTGCGCCCGCTGCTGCTGGAGCAGGGCGATCCTCTTCTCCCGTGCAGCGGCGAGGTCGACCTTCGACTTCGCCTGCCGCTCTGCCAGGGTCTGCGCCTTCCCGACCTCCTCCTGCAGCGCGTGCTGGGCTGACATCGCGTTCTCGTAGCGGTCGTAGGCGGGACCGATCCTGTCGGCCAGCTGTCCGAGCACCTCGTGGCGAACATCCTGCATCCCCGTGTCGACGAGCGCCCCCGAGTGCAGGTCGGCGAGGTCGTGCTCGTGCTTGGCGATCTCCCCTTCGTAGCGGGTCTTGAAGATCGCCTGCCCGCGCAGCCGCTTCAACTCTCCCTGCTTGGTCGAGATCTGCTCCGAGATCCGTCCACGCCAGGGAGCCTGCGTCTTCGGGTTGAGACGGTCGCGCTTCGCCTTCAGCTGGTTCAACTCGGTGACCCGCTTGCGCTCCCAGTTGGGGTCGTCCAACTCCTTCGGCATCCTGGCGTGCTTCTTGCGCACCGCCTCCAGGCCCTTCTTGATCTCCGCCTCCGTGAACGCCGCCGCCATCCCGGTGAAGCTCGACTTCTCCGGGGGGATCGAGATCCCGAGGTCGGAGAGGCCCTTGGTGTCCATCTCGCCCCGCATCACCCGGTCGATCTGATCCTTGATCGCTCTGGCGTTGTCGCCGAGCGTGTCCACCTCGGCCGAGCGCTTGACGAACGCCTCCCGCTTCACCGAGGAGCGCATCGCCTCCTTCGAGGCAGCGACGCCCTCCTTCACCGCCGTCTTGATGTCGGGCTGGCCGATCGTCTTCGCCCCCTTGAGCAGGACTTTCTTCCTGCCGATGACCCGGGTGAGGCGGGCGTTGATCTTGCGCAGCTGCATGTTGGTGCGCTGGCGGGTCTGGGTCGATGCGCCCCGTGCCATCAGCGAGTGCCCGTACACGCCCTGCTCCGCCTCCCCGGTCGAGAGCGCGCCCCGGTGCTGGAGCAGGTGCTGCATCTGCGGCGAGAGCGTGTCGTAGGCCTTCCCCGCCACCTGCATCTTCTCGCTCGGGTTGGTGAAGAGGTGATCGACCTCGGGCTTGGAGGCGATCTTGAACATCTGCTTCGCCGAGTCCTCCCCGCTCGCCTTCCAGGTCGTCTTCGCCGCCTCGAAGTCCTTGCGCAGCGGCCAGCGCGAGCGGAAGTTGAACGCAGCCTTCTCGTCGTCGGAGAGCTTCCCGAACGCCTTCTGCCACCGCTGCACCGCCGGGTGGGCAAGCGCACGCAGGTAGTTGCGCTGAGGCCCCTTGATCCCTGCCCTCGTCGCTCGTGCGACCTCGCCGATCACCGGGGTGTTGGCGGGCACGAACTTCTTCAGCGCCTTGTCCCGACCGATCACGTGCAGGGCCTGCCAGCCACGGGCAGGGAGCACCACGTGCTCCACCGCCGCACCCTCGTGGGTGCCGGTGCGAAGGGCGATCGTGGCCGGGCGCTGCAGCTTGCCGGTGAGGAGCGCTGCCCTCGCCTCTGCGGGCGTCTCCGCGAACCGAACCGCCGCCGCCCTTCCCGCGATCGGAGCGGCCACTGTCAGCGCCTCCAGCCCCGGTTCCAGGATGTGTCCCTGTTCCAGGTTGCGGATCGGGTGCGACCAGAACTGCTTGCCCGCCTCGTACTGCGGCTTGACCACGTGCATCACCGTCGAGGTCGGGTGACGGCCGATCAGTAGGTCGCTCATCGAGAACGGCTTACCCTCCGTCGCCGCCTGCACGACCACCGAGGCGGGCGAGGAGTGAAGCGCCCAGTGACCCGTGTCGATCCCGCTCTTGACGAGGCCGGGCACGAAGCCGTGGATCAGACCGTGCACGTCGCTCACGAGGCCGTGCCCGAAGCCCGTGTTCTTCTTCTTCTTCCCCGTCGAGATCGTCGGCTGCTTGTACCAGTCCTTCGGGATCGCAGCCCCGAACCCCTGTGCGCTCGGGTCGATGAAGGTGCCGCCACCGCCACCGCCTCCGGAGCCGAACGCCTGCGTGCTCGGATCGACGAAGCCGTTCGACACGGCCTACTGTCCCGGGATGACGGCGTTCTGCAGGATCGAGGCCGCGGCGCGGGCGTTGGAGACGATCGAGGAGATGCTCTCGCCCTGGTAGGGACGACCGCCGATCCCCGGCGCGTAGAACGAGTTGAGGATCCTGATCACCTGGTTGCGCCAGGAAGCAGTCGCGGGGCCGAGACCGAAGAGTTGGTTCATCGCGTACTGGTAGGTGACCGGCGAGGTCGGGGCCTTGTTCTGGTCGTTGATCCACCTGTTCGTCCCCGCGATCGGTCTCCCGAGCTTGTCGAACTGCGGCGGGATGAAGCGCCTGCCACCGGGTAAGCCGAAGCGGAACCCCTTCGCCATCGTCTGCGCCGCCTTCGCGAGCGTCGAGGTGTAGCTGGGACTCTTCGGGTAGGAGATCGGCAGCCCTCGTGCGACCTTCCAGTCTCCGTTCGGCTGACGCTCGTAGGTGACCTTGCCGCCGTTCTTGCCCACGATCTGGACTCGGGGCGGAGCGCTCGTCGAGACCTTCTTCGTGCTCCCGGGGGCCTCGACGATCTTGTACGACCCGTCCGGCTTGGTCTGCAGGAGCCAGCTGCGACCGTCGGAGGAGCGGTAGGTCGAGGTCGCGACCTTGGCATTCGGCGTGCCGACCGTCGTCTGGTGGATGATGTTGCCGCCGGAGTCGGTCGTGACGATCGTCGAGGTTCCGTCGGAGTTCCTGATCGTCTGGGTCTTGTTCGGGACGAGCTTCTTCGTGCCGATGTTCGTCTGGTGGACCACGTCGCCGTTGGAATTGGTGGTGATGATGGACGAGGTGCCGTCGCTGTTCCTGATCGTGTGGGTCGAGTTGGGGCCGACCCCGGTCGCGGCAACGATCACCTGACCGGTCTGCCTGTTCAGGCGTAGCACCGTGCCGTTGCCGCCGCTGTAGAGCGTGTAGGGACTCGCCCCTGTACCGGTCGCAGGAGTCGTGTACGGAATCACGTTTCCCTTCGCGTCTCGAATCGGACGATTGAACTGGTCGGTGACGTAACCGTTGTGCCTGGACAACGGCACGCTGACCGGGAATCCCGCTCCACCAGCAGCACTTCCGCCACCACCGATCGGCGTCTGCGCGCCCGTCGCCGGGTCGACCAGGAAGAAGCCGGTGTGCCAGTTGCCGCCCAGGATCGGCTTGTGCAGGCCCGCCAGGGCGACGATGTTCTGGATCTGCTGGTTCTGCAGCTGTGACTGCGACTGCATGTACTGGGTCGTCAGCTGCGGCAGCGAGGCCTCCGCGGAGATGATGTTCGGCATCAGCCCGAGCGCCTGGTTGTTGGCAGCCTGAACTGCGCCGTAGCCCTGCTGGGTCGCGTAGGCCTGAGCCGCCGGGGCAAGTGCCTGTGCCTTCGCGACCGCCGCCGCGCCCTGCGCTCCCAGCGACTGCGCGGGGATCGAGACGCTCGTCCCCAGTGCCACGTTGCCAAGGTTCGCGCCCTGATCGGAGACCCTCCCGGGCGCGTTCGCCGCTGCGAGGTCGCGGTTCATCTGCGAGGTCTGGTCGCTCACGTCGCTTGCAAGCTGGCCCGTGTAGCCCTTACCGATCGAGCCGAGCGCGTTGATCGCGTTCGTGTAGTAGTCGCCGGTCTGTGTCCCGAGCGGCGAGAGCACGTCGGCTGCCGCCTTCCCGGCTGCCTGCATCGCGGACTGCTGCGACTGACCGAGCGAGCGGTAGTAGTCCATCATCGACATGAACTGCGCGATCTGCGTCCCGACCGTCGCCTTCGCCCAGTTGGCGGCGTTCAGCTGCATCTGCTGCGTCGTCAGCGGCACGAACTTCGCGAGCGTCTGGTCGATCGGCGAGGTGTAGCTCGGCGTGGTCGGGGCCGCTTTGGTCGGCGACGGCGCAGGGGGCGCAGGAGGCGTGACCAGGGGTGCGTTGGAGGGATCTAGCACCTTCGTGCCCGGGACGAGGATGGTTCCGACCGCTGGCGTCTTGACCGGGACGATCGTAGGGACATCAGTCGCAGAGGATCCTCCTCCAGAGCCTCCAGCGCCAGCGCTTGCGCCTCCGCCACTGGGATAGCTTAGTTCGGAACCGCCGTAGGGGTGACCCGTGATCGCGTTGTAGAAGCTGCTGACGTTCGGGACCCAGTTTTTGTTCAGGTCGGTGGGGTCGTTCGCAGCCCCGACCGGGGCGTAGTGGCTCCCGACCAAGGCGATCGAGGAAAGGTCGTAGGGAGACTGGCTCAGTCCGTGAGCGACAGTCCTGATCGCGTCCACGAAGTTGGGGAAGCCTCCGTGCACGTTCCAGCTGAACGGGTTGAACTTCCCGGGCAGCTTCCTCCCAAACATGGACTCCGCTCCGGTGATTGCCACCAGCAAGCCGGGGTCGACCCCGTACTGCTGCCCGAACTGGACGAAGGTCTTGCCGAGGCCGTAGAGCGGCGATCCCTGCCGCTTCAGGTAGGCGTCAATCTGCCCTGCCCCGACAGAGGGGATCGTCTTCACCGCCGGGGGTGTGCTCACCGTTGGCTTCCTGTCCGCGTAGCTCGCGGTCAGCACCCCACCCTGCTGGTTGGCGGCGTCGTCGACGTGCATCACGTCGGGGGTGCCGCCGTAGTCGAAGCTCGTCCCCAGCCGTAGCCCGTACACGGAGGGGTCGATCGAGGAGTTCGCGAGCGCCGTCGCCAGCGGCACCTGCCTGCCGCTCGACGGGTAGACCGCGTAGGCGTCGATCGCGTTCCCGGTCAGGTGGTTGGAGTGTGCGACACCTCCGACCCCTGCGTTCGACGGCCCTCCGGGATGGGCGGCGTCGGAGCGCTTGCCCCCGTGCGGGGTGATCTGCACGACCGGGATCCCGGCCGCGTCGGCGGCTGCGTTGACGTTCGAGAGGAAGGTCTGGTTGATGCCCTGCGTCGGCCCCTTGATCAGCGCCAGCTGGGCCATCAGTAGCTGTTCCTTCTCACCTGCCCACTCGTGCTCCTACCGCCGTAGCCGGGGACCGGCACTGTCGGGGCGGCAACGGTCGGTGAGGGCGGCTTCGGGATTCCGGTCAGCCTCGGCGTCTCCGGGCCGATCGGGTTGTCGTAGGGCGTCGCCGTCAGCCCCTGGCTGTTACGCGCGACCTGTCCGGCGTCGACGGACGGGACGGCAGGGGTGCTGGTCGCACCCGTGGACATCCCCACCATGTCGTAGGGGTTGGGAGCGTTACCGGAGACCACGGCCGGAGGCTCGCCCCTCGGCTCCTGCACGACTTGCCCGCCCTCGTTCACCGGAACCGTGGGCTGGGTCTGGGTGGGATCGACGACGGAGATCGGAAGCTGGGGAGGCTGCGCCTTCTGGGCCAGCTGTCCCGCCTGGATCGCAGCGATGATCCGCTGCAGCGCGTCGTTGACCGCCGTGTTGCGATCGGCGGTGCGCTGACCGAGCGCGGTCAGGTAGGTGCCGTAGTTCGTGCCCATCCCCCCGAGCAGGGACTGCAGCGAGTTGAACGCCTGCGTCCGTGCCGTCAGCGCCGCCTCGTTCGCGTGCGAGAGGAACGCGCCCGAGTTCAGGGCCTGCCGCGCCGCGAGGCTACCGACCATGTTCGCGTAGGCGACGTTGGCGGCGTGCTGGTTCTGGGCGACCGTCGAGACCCCCGAGGTGGTGGCCGCGTTCGCAAGCCCTGCCGTCTCCGGGTTGGTGATGTCGGTGAGGATCGAGGTGTCCCAGTTCGGCGTCCCGCCCAGCTGGGTGAAGTCCGGCAGCTGCCCGTAGCCGATGATCGCGCCCCTGTCGGCAGCGACGAGCGCCGCCCGGTCTGCGTCCTGCTGGGCCTGGATCGAGTCGAGCGCCTGCCTCAGGGTGGGGTCGTTCTGCAGCATCGCCGCGAAGTCCGGCTGCGGCTGATCCTGGAACGTGAGCAGCGCCGCGAGCGGCGAGTTGTTGAACTGCGAGAAGTCGACGCTGCTCACGAGGGGACCGCCGCGATCACGTTCGCCGCCACGACCGTGTTCGGCTCCGACCAGATCAGCACGACCTCGGACTCACTCGCGCTCACCCGCACGATCGAGACCCCCTCCGTCGTGCCCTGGGCGGGGCTGGCAACGGCGATCGGCTCCACGCCGAGAGTGTGCGGGATCCGCGTCTCCGCCGCAGAGCCACAGTCGACCGGGGCGTGGCTGCCCGCGAAGAGGCTCTCGGAGGGAGCGAACGCTGCCGCCATCGGCGCGGCGAACGCCCCCGCTCCCGCGGGTGTGGAGAAGATCGTCTGCTCGCCGATGAACCAGGTCTCGATCCAAGCCTTCAACTCGCCGAGGCCCTTGTTGGTGAAGGCGTAGATCGAGTCGATCGAGGGCTGCGGCGCACCGGGGCGCGGCAGTAGCGTCGGCTGCGAGCCTGGCGGCGGGACGCTACTCAAGGCGGTTCGCTCCCGCCGGGTAGTCGCGCACGTCCAGGTCGAGCGAGATCAACTCGGTCGCCGCCGAGGGGTTCGTCTGCTGGAAGTCGAGCGCGATCGTGTGCGCGTCGCAGTTCACGTGCAGGTCGTGGCGCAGGTAGCCCTCGGTGTCTCTGATCGGGTTCGTGGTCAGGATCTTCTCCACTCCCTCGCCGAAGCCCTTGTAGGCGCTGACGTTGAAGAAAGGGTCGTCGGCGTAGGCGTCTGCGAGGTTGAGGTTCAGCGCCCCGTGCCCCCACGCCTTCAGCCACGGCGTCCCCTCGAAGCTGCGCGTCCTGATCCGCGGCAGCACGGGAGAGCCGTCGGCGTCGTACTTGTTGGTCGCGCTCGGGTAGATCAGCGAGGAGAGCCGCACCGTCTCGGTCTTGTCGCCCTGGGCGACGTACAACTCGTCCACCGGCACGTTCGCGACCGAGTTGCCGGTGGCGAAGCTGACCCCGCACATGTTCGAGACCCGTGTCCAGGAGAAGCTCGGCAGGTAGCAGACGAAGCTGTCCACCGTCTGGTAGTTGCTGGAGAAGAGGTCGACCTTCAGGTAGTCGCGCCCGAGCAGGCCGCAGGCGATCCCGCTGTCGGTCAGGTTCGAGAACAGCGAGCGCCAGTAGCTGGAGATCCCGGAGTTGTCGGCCTTCTCGGTCAGCGACTGGATCCCCGCCGAGTTCGTCATCCACAGGCCCGAGGGGTTGCCGAAGACGACGCCGGAGTCCGTGTGCACGATCGAGCGCGCGTCGGTGCAGCCGATGTTGGCAACAGGCTGCAGCACCATGTTGTCGTTGGTGCGGTTGGTCGCCGGAGGGGTGTCGCCGAGCACGCGCTCGGTCGCCTTGTCGGAGAAGACGAGCAGCACACCCTGGGTGGAGGCAAGCCCGCTGATCGCCCAGGTCGTGTCCAGGTAGCTCGCCACGTCCCAGGTCGCCTCGATGTCGGGCAGGGGCGAGAACCAGATCCGCCCCGGGAACTGGTAGTTGCGCCCGAGCACCAGGTAGCCCACGTGCACGCAGGAGCGGTAGGCGGTGACGACCGATCCCACCTGCGTCCCCCCGAAGCCCCCGAGCACACCCAGCGTCACGTTCGGGTCGACGAACATCGCCCGCTTCGGCGGTAGGCCGAGTCCCGAGAACTGCGCGTTCGAGTCGGTGAAGATCAGCTTCCCGTGCCAGTAGGCGGGGTTCTCGTTGGTGAGGAAGCCGACGCTGCCGATCGAGATCGCCTGCGGGGCGCTCTCGCTGGTCACGTCGTAGAGGGTGTGGTTCGCATCGACGCAGACCACCCGACCAGGGGGCTGGATGATCCCGATCGTGCGCCCGTTGGCACCCATCGCCGCCGAGTGGGGCAGGTAGCCGCCGCGCTTGTAGGTCAGCCCCGCCTGGTCGTACATGTAGTCGACCACGTCGTAGGCGGCTCCGGCGGGAAGCGCGTGTCGGGCGGTGTCGCGCACAAAGCCGCGCGAGAAGCCCTCGACGATCGTCCTGTCCTGCGCGAGTGCGACGCCCTTTACGGCCACGTCAGAAGGTCGGTGGAGGGATCGTGCGGAGGCCACCACTCCTCCATCACCCTGACCGTGAACTGCAGCCCGTTGCGACCGCGGCGCTGGTTCAGGTAGGCGTGGAAGCGGTTCATCCACTCGGCGTAGAGGCCGCGGTACTCCTCGACCAGCGGGTCCTTCTTGAACTGCGCGCCCTCGAACAGGGCCGCGTACTCGACGAGCTTCGAGAACGGCTCCGGCAGCGGACAGAGGTCGTAGCCGGAGATCACGTCCGGCAGCAGCGAGCCATAGTAGTGCAGCTGCTCGCCCCCGTTCGCGGTCGGCCAGAACTCGATCGACCCCTGCCAGAGGTAGTAGATCCGCGGCGCACCGGAGACGAAGCCCTGAGCGCGAAGGGCGAGGATCCGGTCGAAGGTGAGCGCCTGGCGCAGCACCCTGGTCGGCACGCCTCCGGTCAGCGTGCAGGTCACGTAGTCGAGCCGCACCAACGCCACCGGCAGAGGCTGGTTGATCTCGCCGCCTTTGAAGATCGGGCCGTCCGCGCCTCCGTGGAAGAAGCCGGTCTCAATCGCGATCTTCGAGATCGCCCCGTTCACCCACAGCCAGGCACGCCCGAAGTCCTCGTCGTTGTCGAGCCTGAGCTTGTCGTTGATCGCCTGCACGATGTCGGTGCCGGTGGCGGCGTAGGGAGGCATCAGTTCTTCCTCGCCGAGCGCTGCCGCTTCGGGATCATCCGGGTCAGATCCTCTGCGTCCTCGGCTTGCCGGTAGACGAGCGAGGCCACGTCGCTGGATGGCCTCGTCACCGGGGGCGGGGTCTCTCGGTCGCGCATCGCGGCCAGCCACAACTCCGGCGTCTCGGGCACGTCGTCGGTGAGGTCGCGCGTCTCGCCGCAGACCGGGCAGGTGACGGTGAAGCTCGCGAACTCGGCCAGGCAGTTCGCGCAGGCGTAGCCCGCCATTACCTTGGCGAAGCCCTCCTCGTCGAGGCCGTTCATCACCGTCTCCCCGGTGCGCAGGTTGCGGTCGACGAAGATCGGGGTCAGGAAGCCGATCACCTGGGTGCGGATCGCCTGCGCCCTATCCATCGATGACCGCTCCCCACTCCTCCCGCAGCTGATCGAGACCACGTTCCTTCTCCACGTATTCCTGCGCGTTCGACACGAGTTCATACCGAAGCTTTGGATTCCTGATCAATCGAACTACGGCTCCAGCAAATTCTCGGTACGAATTTGCCATCAGACAATTCACTTCATGCTTCCACCCAGCTCTGTTGTAGACGACGTTATTAGCGCAAACAACTGCAGCGCCACTAATTGAATACTCAATTGCCTTCACGTCCGAGCGCGCCATCGAGAAGTCGTCGTTGACGAGCGGGCAGAGGCCCACATCGAGCGGTAAGCCTCCCCGCCGGTAGTCCTCCGAGGAGACCCAGGGGATGTGCCTGTCGATCACCTCGGCCCACTTCTCGCGTGCCTCGATCGAGCGCTCCGAGTGCATCTGGTGCGAGACGCCCTCCTCGTCGACGTACACGTCGGGCACGCCCGGGTCTGGGTTGCCCGGGTTGTAGCCGATCATCGTCACCATGCAGCCCGCCTCGTGGGCGAGCTTCAAGGCGGCGTAGGCGATGTTGATGTCCCACACGTGCGAGGTCGACCCCATGAACCCGACCCTGATCGGCCCGTCGCGCTCGATCCGCTCCGGCCAGTCGGAGAGGGGGATGTTGTTCTGGCACACGTACAACTGCGGCATCCCCCTGCGCCCGAACCGCTCCCTGAACTCGCGCCGGTAGCGCAGGAGCAGCCACTCGGTCGAGAACACGCAGGCGTCCTGGCGGGCGAACGACTTCGCGTGCGTCATCCGATGCATCTCGCCGAAGCCCTTCTGACGCAGGTACAGCGTCTGCTCGCTCTTGGCGAAGTAGTTGTCGTCGGTCTCGGCGACGGTGCGGATCCCCTGCTTGCGCATTGCGTCGGAGAGCACGCCCTGGGGAAACATCGGCCGCGTGAAGATCGCCACCCCCTCGTGCTTGGGAAACTCGGCCATGAGGGCGGTGAAGCGGTAGGGAGGCTTGTGCACCCGCGTTCGGTGCCAGCCGCCCTCGCTGTGGATCCGCCGCTCCGATCCGTCCTCCAGCGTCATTCGCAGTGACCAGGGAAAGCGCGGCCCCCGGTTCGGGGTCGCGAAGGTCGCGTCGCCCTCCTCCTCGGGGACGAGCACCACCTTCGCCCCGAGCGCCGCCGCGGGTGCCCGCACTCGCCAGTAGCTGTCGTTGCCGCTGACGAGCGTGTAGAAGGTCGCCGGGGCCTTAGAGAGTGATTGCTTCGTGCTGCTCGGGAGCGGATCCGGCAACGTCTGCGGACTGACGGGCAAGCGTCTCCTCCAGCTGGGCGATCAGAACCTTGCGACCTTTGTTCTCCTGCTCGTAGGCGAGCGCCTCGGCGACCAGACCGAGCCTCGACGCCCACTCCAGCACGCCGTCGGCGTTCATCTCGTCGTAGGTCGGCCACGGCTTGCTGGCGGGGATCGCCTCGAACTCGATCTTCATCACCAGGAACGGCTGCTCGCGGGCGATCTTCTCGATCGCCAACTCGACCGACTCGCGCTCCTCGTCGCTCCAGTTGTTGCGCTGCTGGGCTGCCTCGGAGTCGAAGAAGTGGCCGTAGATCAGCGCGTGCTCCTCCAGCTGCCCGGTCATCGGGTTCTCGGAGTTGAACGTCCCCCCGTGCTCGCCGAACTCCGCGGTCAGGCCCTTGCTGCGGCTGATCTCCACGCCCGTGACCGGGTGGTAGAAGATCGCCTCGCCACGGGCCAGAACCTGGAAGTCGGCGTAGGCGGACTTGTACAGAGCCATCTGGTCTCCTTCCGATTTTGAGGGGGAGCGGCCGAGGATCTGGGCGGCTCCCCCTCGCATCGTAAGGCTACGTGGTGACGCCCGTGAGCAGCGCGTGCCTCCGCTCGTGGATGACCTGGATGCAGGTCTCCGAGCGGTACTCGTCCTTCACCCCGTCGTAGTCCGGGGCCTGGCGGTCCTTGAGCAGTCGCGTCGAGCCGACGTTGCGCAGGGGCCGCAGCCTTACCGCATCCATGTCCACGAGGAAGACGTACCCGCCGAAGACCGCCGAGTCGTTCCAGTCCGGGTGCTTGATCAGGTGCACCTCGCCCTGGCCCGAGACGTAGCGGGACATGTTGATCCCGTAGACCGAGGCGGTGTCGTTGGAGACGCGCAGGTTGTTGCGCGCGTACCCCTCGATCACCGCGATTGCCTGCGGCGAGCAGAAGGCCGTCTTGGTCTGCGAGCCGTACCTGAACGCTCCCTTCAGGAACGTCACCCACATCGCCTCGGTGAGCGGCGAGGCCGCTGCCGAGACGTTCGTGTTCAGGTACTGGAGCAGGCCACCTGCGACCCTCGTGGTGCCGTTGATCGCGCGGATCCCGAAGAAGCAGGACTGCTCGATCGCCCTCGCGTGCTCGATCCCGAAGTACTTCGAGAGACGGGCGCGCTCGTCGCCGCCGTAGTGCAGCGTCCCCAGTTCGGTGGTGGTGAGGCCGAACGGGGTGCGGAAGATCTCGTCGTA
>Ga0126381_100001153_pt1 | contig 28695 bp, 22 predicted proteins | sample PanSoiMetPlot_28_FD_96465 | JGI IMG/M metagenome (GOLD analysis project Ga0126381, IMG submission 96465) | Tropical forest soil microbial communities from Panama - MetaG Plot_28 | ecosystem: Environmental > Terrestrial > Soil > Tropical forest > Bulk soil | place: Panama | collected 2016-02-17
AGGAGGGCAGGGCAATCTCCAGACGGGAAGAGATAGCCGGTTTGTCCGTCCGCGATGACTTCAGGGTTTCCGCCAACGCGGGTGGCCAGCACGGGCAAGCCGGTGGCCATGGCCTCGAGAAGTGTGTTAGACATGCCCTCTGCCTGCGATGCTTGCACAAAAACGTCCATAGCGCTTAGCAACTCGGGGATCCGATCGCTGAAACCACAAAAGTGCACGCGCCCATTTAACTGCGCTGAATCGCGAACCAGTTGCTGTAGGGCAACGACCTCCGGACCGGCGCCAACCAGAAGCATTCGGAGGTCATGTCCACGTTGCATCAGCCGCGAAACGCCGCACAGTGTAAGCGGATAGTCTTTGATTGGAACCATACGGCCGACGCTTCCCACAACTACCGTCTCCGGGTTAATCCCAAGCTGTGCACGTACTGCCGCGCGGGATTCGTTCCGAAACGCAAATCGCTCCGTGTCCACCCCGTTGTAAACGACGCGGATGCGGGCGGGGGGAATGTTCACTTGCAGCGCGTGAAATTGACGCAATTCCTTCGAAACCGTAAAGACAACGTCCGTCAATGAATACAAGCCTCTACGAATCAGCCGACGTCGCAAGGGAAGACCACGGAGGCTATGCATGTCGTAACCATGTTCGCTGTGCACAGCTGCGGGGACGCCCGCGAAGCGCGCCGCCAGCACGGCCTCTAGCGCTCCCCAGTTACGAGTGTGTACGATATGCGGGCGCAAGCGACGCATGATCTGCACCAGGCGCAGCAACGGGAATTGAAACCGCTCGGACGAGTCCCCGGCCTGAACGATGTGCTCTTCGCATCGTGCCGCGCTCGCCAGCGCCGCATCAAAACCCCGCATCACACAAATGTCTTGCTGAAACTCCAGAGCGCTCAGGCTTGCAATGAGACGTTGAACAACAAGTTCCGTTCCGCCATAGGAGAAAAATGGTAAGACATGCAAGATGCGTATCGGTCTCCTCGCCGACTTCTCAGGTGAGCCATTATGACTCCCGCGCACCGCTGCGATTTTCTGTAGCTCGTCTTCGGTATCGACGATGTCCAAATCAGTCTTCATCGGACACTGTTGCGTTAGCGGTTCCGTTTCCTCGACGAATAAACTTTCCCACATATTCGCGCAACATCCAGACTTGAGGTCATAGAGCAATCCCTTTGCCCTGGTATCTGCAGGTCGGCTTGTCAGCTGCGACCGCCGCGGTCAGCGGATTCGTTGAGGAGGTAAGCCTCGATGTAACTGGAATCGCGGCACTCACTCTGCGTGGCGTTGTACACAATTCCCAGAAGCTTCTTGGAATCGATCTGATCCACTGCCCGCTGCAACAGATCGCGGTTGGTTCGCAGCGCGCGAACGACAAGAACGATCCCGTCGCACGCAGCAGACATAAGATCGAAATCAGCCAGTGGGAAAATCGGCGGCGCATCAACCAGAATGACCTTAAAGCACTCACCACACCATGTAAGAAACTCCTTCCAACGCTTGGACGCATAGAGTTCAGGCGCGGCAACATTTCTGCCGGGAGACACAAAGAATAGGTTGGGTTTGTCTGTGGCAAAGATCACGTCCGCGAAGTCGGCATCACCAACGAGTGCATCGGAAATACCCGGACCCGGGCTCGGTGCGAAAAACTTGGAAATGGCGCGCGTGCGAAGGTCACCGTCGATCAGCAAGACCCGCTGATCCTTGAGTGCGACATACGCCTGCGCCAGATTCAGTGTCGTCAGCGTCTTTCCTTCCTTGCTGACGGCGCTGCTGAAGATCAGCGTGCGCAGACCCTGCGCTGCTTGAGCCCGCATCAGGCGGGTACGTAGAATGCGGTAAGACTCCATCGCACTGCTGGAGGCGACGTAAGAATTGCTCAGTGAGGGCGAGTCCAGAGGCGGAGTTAGATGTGTCATGCTGCACTTTGCGAGCCGTTCGGCGGTACCCGCACCGACGAGGGTCGACTTACCCAGGATCTCAGCCCACGGCTCGGGATTCCCCTGAGTACTGATGGTTTCTTCGAGTAATGCTTTCTGCGCACTTCGCGTTCTGTTGAGAAATCTGCTCATGAAATTATTCCTGCGCGAAGTTTCCGGTTAAAACCCCGAATCAGCCTGTCGACTGCCGTGTCTTCCATCCGCGGCACGGTAGTCTGCTCTAGCTTTGCGCTGTGGCTTTGCTGCAGGTCCTGTTTGCTGCGCCAGCCCGCCAGAGTTGCCGCTTCGATATGCTCAGTGATCAAGTCCAGCTGTTGGGCCGCCTCTTCTATCATCGAGAAATCCACGAAGAGCTTCTTCTGGGAAGACGCAATTGACAGCGCGCTGTCACACAATAGATTGATTAGTCGTGGAACACCGCAAGTGTAAGCAAAGACCTGTTCCAATACTGTGTCCCTAAACGGCGAATCGCTTTGCAAGCCCGCCATGTGTAATCGCTCCGTGACGTACACGCGTGCCTCCACAAGGCTAAGGGGACGCAAGTGACAGCTCGCTGCGATTCTCTGTCGCAGCGCCCGCATATTCGGGTGACGCAACTGGATATGCAGCTCCGGCTGACCCGATAGAACAATCTGCAGCAGCTTTTCCTGATAGGAGTCTATGTTGCTCAAAAGGCGAATCTCCTCGAGCATGTCTGGGGTGAGGAGGTGCGCTTCGTCGATCACCAAAACGGTAGTGCCGCCCTGTTGTTGGATCGCGAGTAACATCTGATGCAAAGCTCCCAGACGGTGCGGTTTGCTAGTGGACGGGCAGGCCACTTCGAACTCGTCCAGGACAGCCTCGAGAAATTCCTCTCGGCTGAGCATGGGGTTTACCAGAAATGCGGTCTTAAGCGTGTCTTTGAGAGCAGCGTACTCCTCCAAAATGTATAGCGCCGAATTCATCAGCGTGGTCTTCCCAGTTCCAATCGGACCACAGAGGACCAGAAGACCCTTGCGCGCCATGATTCCTTCCAACAAAATCCCGAGCGCAGTACGGTGTGGCTCTGCGAGATGCAGAAATTTAGGGTCGGGCGTGAGTCGAAATGGCTCTTCACGGAGGCCAAAAAATTTTGTGTACATGTCAGGATACCAACCGCAGGAGGTAGCTTGCTCCGATAGCTAGAACCGCGGCCCCCAGGGCGGTCCCGGTAATCATGCCAACGGCACGTAGACGCCGCGCGCGGAGCTCCGATGGCAAGCGGATTACCGGAATTGCTGCCAAGACGTTCTTGCCGACTATCTGTGATGCCTCGCGCTCGTTGCGTACCGACTCGTCGCTCATTTCGACCAGCACCGCCAATCCAAATCCTCCCAGCAGCCCGCCCAAGAGTCCAGCCAGCATGATGAGCAGGCGGTTGGGAGCGTAAGGCCGAGACGGCACTGTCGCGCGATCCAGAATTATAAAGCGCTCTCCCTGTTGCTGAGCGTCCAGTTCCTTGGCCATCGTAGCTGAAAGCTTCTTGTTTAGAAGTTGATTATAATGTGCATTAAGTTGCTCGTAATCGCGAGCTTGATCAGACAACTGCAGCTCGAAAACGGGAACCCGCTGCAGCTTTGACAAATGCAGGTCGATCTGCGGTTGCAGTTGCGCTTGGAGTCTGGTCTCTTTTGCGATCTCGCCGTCAATCTTATTCAGTTCGGCCTCCAAAACGGGATTATGCGCGATCTTGCGCGTTATTGTCGGCTGCACTTCCGCCCGCACGGCCGTCGCCGAAGTATCCTGAGCAGCCTTCGCCTTCAGATCGCTGATTTCACTTTGCAGTTTTCGGATGTCCGGATAACTCGGCCCGTAGCGTGCCTGCAGTTCTGAAAGCTGCGTTTCGAGTCTTTGAATCTCCCTTTCATACGGGGATATGCTCGGAGCTGCGTTGGCACCATCCAAATCGACCGTCGGCGCACTTTCGGTCATCGTAGTCTGCAGATAAGCTTTGTTTTGCTGAAGCTGATTTAGCCGATCCTGGCTAACGCGAAGCTGGTCTCGCAACCCATTTAGCGCTTCAAGGTGATATTGTTTGGATTCGGGTAAGTCCGTTATATTTTGGGACTTGATTCGTTGTACCTCTTTTTCCTTAGTCTCAAGCTGTTGCTTAACATTGTTCAATTCAGTGTCGAGAAATTCGGCCGTGCCGGTGAATTGCTGCTCGCGTGCCCTGAGATTGTCACGTATCACTAAAGCCGCCAATTGATTGGCGACGATAGCTGAATCTTCAGGATTGGTGCTGAAGAAACAGATCTTAAACGAACTGAGTCTCTGTCCCCCAGAATCACCCACCTCGATGGTAATTGACTTTTGCACCTTTTGGATCAAGCGCTGCCGATCGCGAGGCGCCTCGGGCCTCCGGTCGAGCTGCAGCCTTTGAATAAGTTCTTCGAGCCGGGTCGGCGACAAGGCTATTTGCCGGATCGTAGTGAGGCGATCCGAAACGGTGCTGCTTACAGTTGTAGGAACGTAGTTGTCAGGGACCTTCTGCGGATCCACCAGAATAACGGTCTCTGCTCTGTAGACGTTCGGCAGGCGCATCCCCATGACGGTCGCACCAACAAACATGGCAATCGCGACCAGAATTACCCACCACCTCCGGCGCCTCGCAACATCAAGGTATTCCTTCAACGGATGCGCGCCAAGCGGGTTCTGCAAATTCAGACCGTCGGAAGGCCTTTGTTCAATCAAGACAACCTCCAAATGAGTGGCATGCGAAAAATAGCTCTGTTTAGCGCTGTGGTAGTGCTGTGGGTGCTGCTTGGAAGCTCAACCCGAAGACGACCAAATTGGTGGTTCCGGTAACCAAAAACTGCTGGTCGCCTGTTTGATGGGAATAGGTGTATCGAGCATAAGCGTCGAGCATGGGCGACAGGCGGAAGCTAAGACCAGTCTGCGCGTAGTTGCCCTGATAGCCATCAGGGCGCTCCTCTTTCTGGAAGCCCGCACCTAGCTGGAGACTCAGCCGTTGGCCCAGACGCCGCCTGTATTGGCCATCGACGCGATCGGTGAAGTCCGTAGTTATATAGTCAAACAAATAGAGGTCTCGAAGATAATTGATAGAGAGGCTGCTCGCGCCAAACGTCTTGGTAAGCGTTGCCGATCCAGTAAAAGTCCAGGATCGGGAATTATTGGGAATCTGATAGGTGGAAAAGCCTGCTGACCCTATGACTGAAAGGTTAGGGGAGAAAAGATGGCTATAGTTTCCAGTAACATACTGATAGGCAACATTGTTTGGATTGGTCTGGAACCGGACCAAACTTAGACTATAGCCGAGCCCGATAGCGGTCTTTTCCGACAGGCTATGATTTAAGCGCAATGAGTACTGCTGTTCGTAGCTGCTATTGAGCAGCAAGGTTTCGGTGTTGGTATGGAAATAGTTGAAACTTGACAAGAACGACAGCTTCGTCAGCGGTGTAAGTTGATAAGTCAGGTTAGCTGAGGCGATGTTGCTCAATGAATGCCCCGGTGCATCCAAGAAGCTATTGAGCTGACTTGCTGGGATTTCGACCATACCAGTGGTAAGGAAATAATCGCCGTAAAGCAGGCTTGTAGCAAAGTAACTGAAGAGATCCGATAGGTTTAGTTTTAGTCTTTCGGTGAGATGAAAATTGGCGTCCAAACTTGCGACCCCATTGTCGAGGTTGGGATAGGCAGTTCCGTCAAAAATGCTCAGCCGCGGCTCCCATTGGGTGGTGAGCCGTACAGTCTTGAAAATCTCATCAAGGACGATATTGGCTCGCATCAGGGTACCGGTTCGTGCGTAAATGTAACTGGCGTTGTTTGCAGGGTTATTGAGCGGGGAGAACGCATTGTAGACCCCCAGGACCTCTGCGGAACTAAGGTAAATTGGACCCAATCTGAACGGACTTTGCGTAGGCTGGAGGAGACCACCAGTCAGACGGAACAGAGGTGATGCCAGTGTTGCGGGAGGATGTGGGAGCTCCGGATTCGCGTCCACGCCTGCGGCAGGTTGATTTGCTGGCCCCTCATTTTTCTGTTGTGAATCAATCTGTGATGTGCGCTCCTCCGACGAACCCGTGTCGCTACCTGGATTTGGATCCGCCTGAGCCGTAGAATTTGGCGGTCGGAACAGCAGTAAGATCAAAAGCGATGGGACCAAAACCAAGCGATTCTTAATGGAAAGGTCTTTCATGACTTGTTTGACTTCAATCGGGATCTTGCCCCCTCTATGGCACCACCACCACGTCGCCGGGCAGGAGATTGACGTCCTCTTTCTTCCCTGTAAGGGCTTTTTTGTAATCGAACGGGATGCGTCTCTTCTGGCCGTTCTCGATCCTTAAGACATAAATGGAGCCTTTCTTAGCAAAGGGAGTTAAACCACCGGCGTCAGCGATCAATTCCAAAACCGTGAGGCTCCCATTGATCGGAAATGATCCCTGGTGCGAAACCTGTCCAACCAAATGCACTTTTCGGCTCCGGATGTTACGAGGAATTACGGTCACCTGGGGTTCATTGATAAACGGTTTCAACTTCACTGCCAAGACCTCCTGCAACTCGCCCGGTTTGAGACCAACGACTGCCACGTCATTTAGCAAAGGGACGGTGATTTTGCCGTCCGGCCGCACCACCACCACCGTGGACAATTCCGGTTCGTGCCAGACCGTAATCTGAAGTTCGTCCTCTGTTCCGATGCGATAAATGTTTCCCCCACTCTCAGAGGCTGGCGCCACGATTGTGGGGACCTCTTTGTGCTTCTCCGGACTTGATTCGCGAGGGCCCGTCAAGGTGGCTGTCGCTGTTGGATCTGATTGTGCCTGCGTTCTGCCAGCACCTGCAGCATTGCCGAGGCTCACCGCCAGCACACCACTCAACAGAAATTTGACACTATGGCGTATAGTCATGACGCGCTTACTCCTTCTGCGACAGTAGACGCCGGCAAACGAAGCCGACAATGGGATGCTGGCCAGGATTTCGTCGACCCTTTTTGGTCCACACGGGGGGAGCGCCATTGTTTGCGTCAAGAAACGCTTGGAACAACTCGCTCACGCTGCGATCGGCACCACATCGCTGTTTCGTCGTGAGTTCCGCGAACGGCGGCGTGTCTAGCCGATCACTTTGCCGATCTTGGTGTCGATTGCGGCAAACAACGAAGTCCTGCCACGGCGCTTGTAGTCGTGGCGCTGAGCGTGATCGGTTGGCGAGCATGTCAATTCGCGTTCCAACTTCAGAGTCGCCTTCGGCCGCCCCGTGCGTATTCTCACTCGTCATAGAGCAGTACGCACGCGCTATTCATTCCAGTCATTTCAGTTACAGGATACTAGCCGACACTCTTCGTTGTGCGCCCACGGCATCTGGCGCCCTCGATTCGGCGCAAGACTTCGAACATCGCGATGAGACAAGCGTAGGCATACACCCAAGAAGCGCGCAAAATCCAATTCAGAAATCTCCGCGACTCGATTTCGCTTCGTGCCATTAGTAGCCGGTCAACTCTTCACGCAATCGAATTACGCAATCGGTTCTCGGACCAAGAGGGAAGTTATATCCCTTTCTTTCCTTCTTCGAATCTACCCGCAATAAGCTCCACGGGCACCATTCTGCGTCTCTGGCGGCTGTCCCCCAACGCCCCACTCCAAGGTTGCCTTGTAAGTGCAAGCGGTGTGTGCTCATTTGGCTCCGTGACCATAAATAACTACTTTTGCCGTCTCAAAAAGAATGATTAGATCCAACGCGAGGGATATATGTTTGATGTAGAAGAGGTCGTACTCGAGCTTCGTTTTCGACTCCTCGATGCTGCCTCCGTATTGATATTTAACTTGCGCCCAACCTGTTAGTCCCGGACGCACCGCGTACCGCAGCGCAAAATAGGGAATGCGTTGTTCAAGTAAATGGCAGAACTGCGGCCTCTCTGGCCGCGGTCCAACCAAGCTCATCTCTCCGCGGAGCACGTTTATAAGCTGTGGGAGTTCGTCTAGTCGGAATTTTCGAAGAATCCGTCCCACTCGAGTGACGCGATTGTCATCCCGGACCGCCCAGGTAGGACCGTGAGCTTCCGCATTCTGGTGCATCGAACGAAATTTCAAGATCTCAAACGTGCGACCGTTTAAGCCCGTCCGCTCTTGCCGAAAGATGATGGGGCCACGAGTGTCGAGCCAGATTGCGATCGCAACTAGCGATGCAATTGGTAACAAGAGAGCGGCCGCAATTAAACCAACAACGATGTCCGAGATTCGTTTCGCCGCACGCAGAAAGGCAGATATTCGAAAACCATCTGAAAGAATGAGCCAGCTCGGCGAGAGATCCTCAAGGTAAATTCGCCCCGTGATTTCCTCGACGAAACTGTGAGCATCTTCTACTCCCACTCCAGCGAACTTTAGGCGAAGCAGCTGCGACACGGGCATAACACCGCGCCGCTCCATGAGCGAAATTATGATGCGATTGACTCGGCGCCCCAAAGCAATCAACTCAACTTCGGCTAAAGATCCGATGATCGCCGGGTTGATGAGGGACTTGCCGATGTTTTCGCCTCTCTCGTCCAAGAAGCCTTCTACTTTGAGATTCAGTTCCGGGCGCACAAGGATTTCTCGGACTGCAGAAATTCCGGTTTGGCCAGTGCCCACGACGAGCACACGCTGCGGCGAGAGAAACAAACCCGATCTACCCAGCAAGATCCGTGAACCAAGCATCAGTACGAAAATCACGGGTGCTGACAGCGCCGCAATCCCACGGCCGAAGCTAACCGTGTCGCTGAGGTAATAGGCGACTGCCAAGACCAAGGATGAACAACCCAAGGCCTGTAGTAAACGCGTCAATACACTTAGCCCACTGTTAAACTCAGGCCGATCATACAGCTTGCAGTAATACAGGGCAGATTCGCAGACCACAATTACCAGGCCGAAGCGGGCTACAATGTATGGTCCGAGCAGATATGCAACGCTTTCCTGTTGATCATCGAACCGCAAGGCGATACCGGTTAACAAACCGACCACGATGAAAATGCCGTCCAGGAACAACAGGAAAAGGATCACGGGCGGAATTTTCTGTGCACCAATTTTTGGCATTGTAGCTGGGCCGTGACTTTTTTGGACGAGGGGCCTTCCCCGGCGGGCCTCTTCCCGACCATTTGACCGACAACGTTAGTTCATTGACTGCCCAATCGATTGGACCGCATTCCTACTCTGGTAGAGACGCAGACACTCTTGGAGCCAGACTAGGCGTCAGGATCTTCAGATACAGCTTCGCCCTCTGACTCACAGAGTCGGGACTGAAATCCTAAAATCCCAACGCCCACGATCCATCTGAGTAGTTCGAATGCCGCGAACTAGCCGCCTTACGCAGAGAACGAATTCCACAGCGCTATTGGCGCGATTCGATCACCGCGGCCACAATCGTTCCCATAAAAACCAAGCTCATCAGGGCCTGAATCCGGGTCGCCAAGGGTAGAGTCACGTTGAACCGAACCGCAGTCCCGACAGGCGCAAGATCTTCACTGAACACGAACTAACCTCGGATCGAGATACCTCAGGGCTTGCCCTTTCCTGTCTGGCGCACATTCGAGGGTCCACCAACTAGAGCCAACTGACGCTTCAAGCGCGAAGCGCGGGTCTTGATGCCGATCCGCCCGTCGCCCCTTCAACGACACCCTTCGAATCAAAAAATGCGAACCGAATGCAGGTCGTGACCTGTAGGCTTTCAACGAAGCGCTCAGACCGCTTCCCTGTCGCAGAGACTCTAGCGGCCTCGCACTTTCCCAACAAGTGGCAAAATATCCCGCCGCAATGGTGATGTCTTTGGTGAGCAAAATGTTCAAAATGAAGGTTACGACTGAGCAAAAGTAATGCCCTTGGTAGGTAGATAATTCCCTACAATTGCGCGTGATGAATCACCCCTATTCCGCTATCACTGTTATATCTCTACTGCCGATCACTTTTGCCCCGTTGACTTCGAAGTGATCCGAGCGTATTTTCGCGTACCTTGGGTTTGGTTTGGCCTCATGGCAGCAAAGTTTCTTAGCATGAGCGCACTGGTCGCCAAGAATCGCCTTACGGGCGTGTCTTCGCGTCGTGCTGAGCCAATTCGTCTACTTATCGCGGAAGAAACTCCTATGGGACTTGAGTTATTGAAAGATTCACTCAGACGCACTCGGCTCGGTCTGGGGAGCACGTATTGTGCGGTGTCCTCGTTTCAAGCCACTCATCTTGCAGGCGAGAATGTAATCGACGTGGCGTTGATCAGTGAAGACCTGCAGGATGGAGCTTACAAGGGGATACACGTTGTTGAGCAGCTGACCGCAACCCACCCGAATATCCGGCCCATCGTGATCGCTAGAAATCTTCGCCCTCAACTGACGCTCGATGCATTCCGCAATGGGGCTAAGGGAGTTTTTTGCCGAAAGGAACCTGTCGGAGCTCTATGGAAGTGCATTCGGGCGGTCCACAAAGGACAAATCTGGGTCGACTCCGAGCAGCTGGAGGTGATCCTGCGCGCCCTCGTTGAAGCGAAACCGCTCGGTGTTACGAATTCGCGAGGCGTGGGTGCGCTTACTAAGAGGGAGGATCAGGTTGGCGCTCTGGTTGCAGAGGGCCTAACAAATCTACAAGTTGCCGAGACGCTGGGACTCAGCGAGCATACGGTGAGCAATTATCTGTTCAGGATTTATGAAAAATTAGGCATATCCCGGAGAGTCGAGCTTGTCCTGTACTGCATCAGTCGACGTGAGCAGGATCAGACCAAGCCTTAGACAGGATTTTATGTCCTGGACACATCGCTTTCGAGAATGGGTCACAACTGCTGGGAAGGCGTTGTGCTCACGAAGAGGCGACGGATGCGGAAAAAGCTAGAGGATACGGTTTCGTTTCGACCGGATATATTCAAGGAGGTACTTCCAAGCTTCTGCCATGCCCGAGATTATCCGACCCGTGGACCTGGAAGAGGATCGACCTGTTCTCACGGAGCTGCTTTCGCGCAATCTGGGTCCCAACGCCGCTGGGCCACGCTTTGACTGGCTCTATCTTCAGAATCCACATGGCTCGGCACGGGCGTGGGTTGCCATCGAAGAATCCAGTGGACGAATCACGGGCGCAGCTGCGCTCTTCCCGCGCAAGTTGAGCATCGGTGGAACTCCTCAGCTTGGCTATGTCCTCGGAGACTTCTGCATCGATCGACGGTACCGCAGTCTCGGTCTGGCGCTGAAATTGCAGCGGGCGTCTCTTGAGCATGTGCGCTCGACATCTTCTGCTCTCGGCTGTGATTTTCCAAGCGAGCGGATGATGGCTATTTATCGGCGCCTGCAGGTTGCGCCTACCGGAGAGCTGGTGCGATGGGCGAAGCCATTAAGAGGGGAAAGGATGATCCGCAAGCTTGTAAAATCTGCGAGGTGGACTGAGAAACTCGCAACACCGGTCAACAAACTTCTGGAGTGGAAAGACAGGAAGTTCCGCTCAAACTGGGGATGGTTAATTGCGGAACACCGAGGCGAGTGCGGCGAGGAATTTACGGAACTGATGAGTAGGGTCAGCTCCGGCTATACGTGTGTTGAACGTTCGGCCGAGTATTTGAACTGGCGTTATCTTAGTCATCCATTGGTGCGCCACCGAATGCTAACGGCGCGGCATGGCAATGAGCTCTTGGGCTATCTCGTGTTTTCGGAAACCAGCGAAGACGCCAGAATTGTAGATCTGTTCGGCCTACCGAGCGCTGCGATGTGGACGTCCCTGGTGTGCGGTGTCACAACTCTGCTCCACGTTCGCGGTATCACAACGGTGAGTTTCCCCGCGTTGGCCACGAATCCTTGGACAGGGCTGCTCAAGAAGTGGGGTTTCTTTCCCCGTGAGGGCCGCCCGGTCGTAATCTGCGGCCATACGCTCGCATGTGGCAAACACCCGGGGCACGACTGGTTCCTAACAGACGGCGATCGTGAGAGTTGACGTTATGAGAAATGGCACGCTGAGCCGACAACTGAATGCACAGATACGCGAGTTTGTGCTGAAAAAATTCCCCTTGGCACGCAAGCAGCAGCTCAGAGACACCGACGCCCTGCTGGAAAGCGGCATTCTGGACTCCCAGAGTGTGTTGGAGGTGGTGGGTTTCATCGAACAGGAGTTTTCGTTTCACGTGGATGACGACGAGCTTGTTCCCGAGAATTTTCAGAATATTGACGCAATTGTTGGATTCATTGAAAGCAGAATATGTCGCAACGGTTCGCTTCCGATATGAGAGCGGCCGGTCATGTTGAATCTTGTCAGTTCAGTTCTGGCAAGCACCAAGATAACCGTGAAGAAAATGTAGCCATGAAGGGTCAGACCTACATCGAGCGAATCTCGCCGTCGACCGAAAACGTGCAGGTCGCCAGTGGCCTACTCTGTGGGAAGGCCTACAATCATTGGGATGCGCTGCCTGGACAGGTCAGAAATATCTTCGAGTGCGCTGGCAAACAAAGCGTGTTTTTGAGCCGTGCTTGGTTCGAAAATCTGAGTCAGACCGCCCTGAGCCCCGAACAGGAGGTTCGATTTTTTTCCGTGGAGGATTCGTCCGGCAAAAATGCCCCTTTGCTGCTGCTGCCTACGCATACGAAACGTAACACCCTGTTCCGGCCACGAACGCTCTCGAGTTTGACCAATTTCTACACACCTTTGTTTGCGCCGTTGATTTCTTCCGACTGCGAATCTCAGAGCGTGTTTCAAGTGTTGGCGATGACCATCGCGGCCGACTGCCCCAGGTGGGATATTGTGAACTTGCGATGGCTAGATAAGGATTCAGTGAATTTTGGAAGGCTGCGACAGGCTTTTAAGGCCGCTGGTTTCGTTGTGCAAACTTACTTTTGCGCTGGAAACTGGTACGAGCCAATCCATGAACGGAACTACGAGGATTACATGCAAGGACTGCGGTCCGCTGTGCGAAATATTGCCCGGAGCAAAGTGAAAAAAATCGAACGCTCAGGTCGTGCGCGGATCGAACTTATCAGTGGTGGTGAAGCTCTGAGTTCTGCCATCGGAGACTACGAACAGATTTATGGCTCGAGTTGGAAGACGGATGAACCGTATCCGCGGTTCATGCCTGGCCTTCTGCGTGCCTTCGCTGCTGCCGGCTGGCTGCGTCTAGCGATCGCCTATGTCGACGAGGAGCCCGCGGCCGCACAGGTGTGGTTCGTAGCAAACCGAATCGCCTCGATCTACAAGATGGCCTACAACCCGAAATTCAAGGATCTTTCGGTCGGTTCTTACCTAACGATGTACATGATTCGCCATTCGATTGACCTGGAAAACGTGACGGAGATCGATTACTTGACCGGTGATGACAATTACAAACGAGACTGGATGTCCCATCGCCGCGAGCGATGGGGAATCCTGGCGATGAACCCGAATACTCCCAGGGGGCTTGCTGCAATCGCGCGTCATGTCGGTGGCCGAGCAGTTAAACGGGTCGTGCAGCGAATTCTGAGGGACTTACGTCGCCCAGAAACACACTGTGTCTCACCGACAATGGTGAGCGCGTAGTCGAGAACTCAGGAAACGGATCGATAATGGATTTTCTTGTACACCATATGCTGCGGACGACGGCGGAACGCCTGCCGGACAAAGAAGCAGTGGTTCACGGTGCCCAGCGGTTGACCTACAGGGAGGTATGGGCGAAGGTTTCGAGTCTTGCACAGGGATTGATCCGCGAAGGAGTGGAGCGTGGCGACCGAGTTGGCATTTACTTGGAATCTTCTGTATCGCAAGTACTGGCTATTTTCGGAGTTTCCACAGCGGACGCTGTTTTCGTACCGATCAACGCGCAACTATTCCCCGAGCAGGTAGCTCACATCGCAAGAGACTGCGGGATGAAGGCGCTGATCACCAACAAGAGCCGCATCCGGGGACTTTTAGACACACTGCCACAAATCAGGTCCTTGCAATTCATTGTTTTGACCGATGACGGAAACGTCCCTGGGCTGTCGGTGCCAGTACATTTCCTAGAATCCATGTGCGAGTCGGAACGGTCTGCCAGTGTTCGTGAACAATCAATCAGCAAAGATGTAGCAGCAGTCCTCTACACTTCGGGCTCGACAGGAAAGCCAAAGGGTGTGGTTTTGAGCCACGCCAACGCGATAGCTGGGACGAGGATTGTTTCAACTTACCTGAGAATCACGGAAAAAGAACGAATCCTGGCGGTACTGCCCTTCAGCTTCGATGCCGGCTTGAATCAGCTCACTACCGCCATCCAGCAAGGCGGCACCGTCGTGCTCATCAACTTCGTGTTTGCGCGTGACATCGTACAAGCGCTTTTGAAGGAAAACATTACGGGACTCGCAGGTGTGCCCACGCTCTGGAGCATGCTCGCGCAGGCGAATTCCACATTGGCCAAGCAACCGCTCCCGCATCTGCGCTACGTTACCAACACGGGTGGCGCGATGCCACAGAGTGTTCTGAAAGTGCTTCGTGAGGCTCTCCCCACGACGGAAGTATTTTTGATGTACGGATTGACGGAGGCCTTTCGTTCCACGTATCTGCCGCCCGAAGAGCTTGATCGACGCCCCACCTCGATGGGAAAGGCAATTCCGGATACGGAAATTCTGGTGGTCACAGAGGATGGCAAGCTCTGCCAGCCAGGAGAAGTTGGAGAATTGGTGCATCGCGGGCCGACAGTTTCGCTCGGTTATTGGAACCGGCCGGAAGACACTGCACGGGTACTGCGGCCAAATCCGTTGTTGCCTCCCGAACTTGGCGACTGTGAAAAAGTGTGTTACTCGGGTGACCTCGTGAAGATGGACGAAGACGGATTTCTGTATTTCATCGGCCGACGCGACACAATGATCAAGTCCTCTGGCTACCGCATTAGCCCAACGGAAGTGGAAGAAGCGATCTTCTCGAGCGGCAAAGTCCAGCACGCAGCAGTCATTGGAATTCCGGACGAAGTCTTGGGGCAGACCATTAAGGCGTTCGTCGTGGCGCGGAACGGTGACAGCGTCAACACGGAAGAGGTCATCTCGCACTGTGGGGATAAGCTGCCGCGCTATATGGTGCCGACAGCAATCGAGGTGGTGAGTGAGATGCCCAGGACCAGCAGTGGCAAAGTCGACTATCCCGCGTTGCGGCGCCGCGAAGGACTTTCATGACAAGTCGAGTCTCAACATTGATTGCGAGGCGGTTTCCTCGCTCGAGTTCGGAACTGATCGTCGGCTGCGTGCCCGTCGGAGCACTTGCGGAAACATACGGCACGCCACTGTTTGTATATGACCGCACCGTGATTGATGCTCAAATCGAGGCCTTGCGAGTGGCGCTGCCTTCTCGCTTCAGAGTTTATTTCTCGATTAAGGCCAATCCGAACCGGACCGTTGTGAAGCATTTTCTGAGTCGCGGGTGTGGCCTGGAGATTGCTTCCGCAGGTGAATTTCTGATAGCGCTCGATGCTGGGTGCGATGCGACGAATATTCTTTTCGCGGGACCGGGAAAGACTGAGGCCGAGCTAGATCTCGTTCTGTCTCATGGCGTCGGCGAAATTCACATCGAATCATTGCTGGAAGCCAGACGGGTAGGAATGATCGCCAGACGTCTTGGCGTTCGGGCGCGGGTCGCGATCCGCGTAAACCCCGCGGCTGTCTCAGAAGGCGGTGCCATGCGCATGGGTGGGCGAGCCACGCCGTTTGGTATTGACGAAGAATTTCTGGCGGAGGCTCTCGACACCGTTTGCGCGGACCCGGCGTTGGATTTTCGCGGCATACATGTGTTTGCCGGCACCCAAATCCTCGACGCAGAAGTACTCCTGAACCAATATCGCCATGGAGTTGAAATCGCGCGTCGTACTGCTCACCAGGTCGGTCGACCGCTGGCAACGATCGACTTTGGTGGGGGCTTGGGCGTCCCGTATTTTGCCCACGAGCAGGAACTCAACCTCGAACGGGTTCGCGAAGGAGTCACTGCGCTGTGCTCGGAAATTGAAACCGATGCGGCCTTCGTAGGAACGCAATTTGTGGTGGAGCCCGGCCGGTTTTTGACCGCAGAGGCTGGCGTTTACGTTACGCGCGTCAACGACGTAAAGGTTTCCCGAGGGAAAAAATTCGTGATCGTCGATGGCGGGATGAATCATCATCTTGCGGCATCGGGCAATTTAGGCCAGACGATCAAACGCAATTACCCGGTAACGTTGTTGAACAAATTGAAAACGCCGAATACCGAGATTGTGGACGTAGTGGGACCACTTTGTACTCCCCTGGATACGTTGGCGAGGAACGTTGAGCTACCTGCCGTCGAGGTAGGCGACTTGTTCGGAATTTTACAATCCGGAGCATACGCGCGATCCGCTAGTCCGCTTGAATTTCTGAGTCATCCAGCGCCACCCGAAGTCTGGATCGATGGACAGTCCCACTTGATCATGGAGCGCGGCGGCGCTACGGCCGTCCAAGGTGCCACGCTGGGACGAAACAGCGCAGAGGATAGATACCGGTGCGCGTGAAGCAATGAACAAGTGCATCCTAATGATCGCCTACCACTACCCTCCCTGCAGGGGCAGCAGCGGTCTGCAGCGATCGTTGAATTTCACGCGACACCTGCCAACGTATGGATGGGACCCGATCCTCCTCACAGTGAATCCACGAGTGTATCCCGAGTGCAGCGCAGACCAGGTTGCAGATATCCCTTCGGGAATGATCCTCAAGCGCGCGTTCGCTCTGGACGCGGCAAAGGATCTCTCCGTCGATGGTCGGTACTTGTCCTGGACAGCGCTGCCTGATCGCTGGGTTAGCTGGATCGCATGGGCCGTGCCTGCGGGTCTGCGCGTGATCCGCAAGCACCGACCGCAGGTGCTGTGGTCGACTTATCCGATCGCCACCGCGCTATGGATTGGTTATTTCCTGCACCGCTTGTCAGGAATTCCGTGGATTGTCGATGTGCGAGATCCCTTGACCGAAGATGACCCGCGAACGGGAAAGCGGTACCCCCCCGATTCCCAATTGAGGCGCGCACGGAAATTGATCGAGGAGCGCGCTATGCTCCAGAGCGCACGAGCGGTGCTGGTTACACCCGGCGCGCGAAAAATCTACGCAGAGCGCTATCCGGCAATGCCAGACCATCACTGGGCTCTAATTCCAAATGGTTACTCAGAGGAAGCATTTGCTGAGGTCGAGCGAAATATCAGTCGACCTCACCGGAACGGCGGTCCGTTGCATCTCTTGCACAGTGGTGTCTTGTACCCAACGCCGGATCGCGACCCAAGTGCTCTCTTTCTGGCTCTCGAACGACTGCACACAAGCGGGCGAATCAGCCCGGACCAACTGAAGGTGACACTGCGTGCTTCCGGCTACGATGAGCGGTACCGCAAGCAGATTCACGAGCACGGTCTGGACGAAATCGTGCAACTCGCACCGCCCATCCCATATCAGGGGGCCCTGGCCGAAATGTTGATGGCCGACGGCTTGTTGGTGCTGCAGGGTTACACCTCCAATCCGGCGGTGCCCGCCAAATTGTACGAATACCTGCGGGCTAGACGGCCCATTTTTGCATTGGTCGATGCGAACGGAGATACCGCCGCAGCGTTGCAAAGCGCACGGACCGGTACCTTGGTGCCACTCGATTCCAGCGATCAGATTGCCGAAAGACTGCCGGTGTTCCTTGACTCCCTGCGCAAAGGAACCGCTGCAATCGCGGATGATTGCGTGGTCCGCAGTTTTGCGCGGGAGTCTCGGTCGCGAGATCTAGCAGCCCTGTTGAGTGAAGTCACGCGCGAGCATCAGAAAAGGCTGGTGCAGAGATAAAAGATTATGTTCACACCGCACCCTACGCTTCGCTTCTCGGACATATTGCCGCTACACAAGCAGAAGCTACACCCTCAGTTCAGCCAACGACTTTATTTGACCTACAACGCTCGCAGTGCGTTGTATCAATTATTGTTGTCTCTGCCGAAAAAAACGCGCGACACCGTGCTACTTCCGGCGTTTCATTGCGTCGCGCTCGTGGAGTCAGTCCTCCGGGCGGGCTACCGGGCTGTATTTTATAGGATCACAGCGGACTTCGCGATTGACTTGGAAGACCTTCGGTCGAAATGCTCGACGCGCGACGCTCTGATCGTCGTGGTGCATTTTTTTGGTTTCCCTGCGGATCTTGCGCCGGTGACAAGCATTGCACACGAGACCGGCAGTTATGTTTTGGAAGATTGTGCACATTCCTTCTTGAGCCGCTTTAAGAATCAGCCTGTGGGACAAGAAGGTGATTTTGCTCTCTTCAGTTATTACAAATTCGCCCCCAGCCTCACGGGCGGAGGCCTAGGTGTGAATCAAATTGGATTCAATTTTGCACATTCCACCGGTCGCGTGCCCTTGCGTAAACACATCGTTATCGCCAAGCGGCTCATTGAGCAAGCCGCCGTGAACTCCTCGCGAAATCCTCTAAGTAGATTGTTTCTTTGGCTAGACAATAAGCGCGTCGGTCGAATGGCAAATCATGCGTCGGGAGGTGTGGAAAGTGCTCCGTCGTCATTTTTGGATGATCCGTATTCCTTCCGCGAAGACCTCGCCTGCGCCGGGATGCCGAGCGCCTGCCGCTTGGTTCTCGAATCCTGCAATTGGAAAGAAATAGGCCGAGCTCGCCAGAAAAACTACCGAGCCTGGAGCAGTGTGCTATGCGACACGCTGTCGATAAAGCGTGCGCTGCCTGAGTTGCCTGGCTCAGTAGTGCCCTGGGCGTTTCCGCTTTTGCTCGAGAACCGAGTGGAGCACGAGCAAATTTTGCGTCGTAAGGGAGTTCCTTTGTTCACTTTTGGAGAGATGCTTCATCCGGCGCTAAGTGGGCTCCGCGACAGGGCCCGTGAAGACGCAGAAAAGATCTCATCGCGGCTGCTGCTTTTGCCCGTCCACCCACAGGTATGCATATCGGACATTGAAGATACCGCATTGATCTTGCAGACCTATCTCGACGGCATTCGGACAGATAAGGCGCACCAAAACAATGAGAATCGATTGTTTCCCCCATCGATCGCAATCTCACGTGGACGAGGGTCCTTGTGACAACCCGCTCTATCAAAGTCGACGTACTTCGTGCTCCGGAATGTTGGCACCAGTTACGCCCAGCGTGGACCGACATCTTGGGAGCGCACAGCTCCGACGTGCACGATTTCGACGTCACCGCAGGGTTTGATTGGACGCTGACGCTGTGGCGCACTCACTTGAATTCCGGCCCCGTCGAGTTTCTTGTCCTGCGCGAGGGCGGAGAAATCACTGGGATTCTGCCGCTTTACCGTTCTGCTAGAAGGATCCGGGCCGTCCTCTGCCGAAATATAGCGCCGATCTCTGAGCTATATTGCGGCAGGACCGGCTTTCTGCTGCGCACCCCGAACCACGCCTCGGTCGACGTGCTGTTTGCAAACCTACTCACGAAGGTTCGCTCATGGGACGTGCTCACACTGACGCTTGTGCGAGGATCCTCTCACGACAGACTGCTTCGCGATTGGACGTCGGCGAACGGATTCTACTTACAAGCAGTTGAAAACCAAGATTCACCATTCGTTTACCTGCAGGAAAATTGGGAAGAGCATTTTGCGTCTCTACCGAAGAAATTTCGCTCGACGATACGCAATGGTGAAAAACGCCTGCGGGAGCGGGGGACTTTGACCTACCAGGAATGCTGCTCACCACGGGACGCGGAGAGTTTCAATGCCGCGGTGTTCGATATCGAGAAGGATTCGTGGAAAGCCGCAGCTCGCACATCCATCGCTTCTAAGCCGGTCCATGAAGCCTTCCATCGCGCAATGACTATCCGAGCCGCTGAAAGTCGCTTTTTCAATGGCCATATGCTGCTACTCGATGGCCAGCCGATCGCGTATGTCATGGGCCTTCTCTACAACGGTGTGTTTCTTGATCTGAAAGAGAGTTATCGAGATTCGCTGCGTGAATCGTCACCAGGTCACGTGCTGAAGAATTTTGTTTTTGCGCGGCTCTATGAGCGAAGAGTTAAGTTGTGCGATTTTATGGGCCACTGCGAAGCGTACAAAATGAAATGGACCAACACGACTTATTCTCGGACAACGTATCTTCTTTTTAATAAGACGCTGCGCGCCAGAGTAGCGCATTGGTTGACTGCAAAAGTGGGGTGTGGCCAACCATTAATGAACCTCAAGATGCAGTCCCCGTCTGAAAACGGGCAGTCGAAGAACTCTAGCGGGCAAACGAGGTTACGCGGAAAAGCAGAGAGGCGGCAGTCTATATGTGCGGCATCTACGGAATCCTAAGCCAAGATCATCCTGAATGGGCGCAAGAGGATGAACTCCTCCGGATGGGAACGGTGATTGATCATCGTGGGCCCGATGATTTCGGTCATTATCTAGGCCACGGAATTGCCCTTGGCGTGCGGCGTCTCTCAATTATTGACATTGCTGGCGGCCACCAACCCATCAGCAACGAAGATGGCAGCGTATGGGTGGTCCTGAACGGTGAGATCTATAATTTCCATGATCTTCGCGCAGAGCTCGAGCAGAAAGGTCACCGGTTTCGAACGCGAACCGACACCGAGGTCCTTGTTCATCTCTACGAAGAGAACGGGCCGGAATTCTTTCGGCGTCTTCGCGGGATGTTCAGCCTGGCGCTTTGGGACACGAGGCGCGAAAGACTAGTTCTGGGCCGGGATCGTCTTGGAGAAAAACCTCTGTATGTCCGCCGCGAGCCAAGCCGCATGCTGTTTGCTTCTGAGCTAAAGGCCATTCTACAGGCCAACGGGGTTCCGCGACGGCTCAACGCATTTGCTTTACAACAGTACCTTCAGCTCGGCTATGTACCTGCGCCGCTCTGCCTGCTGGAAGGATTCGAAAAAGTGCTACCAGGTCATTATGTGATAGTCGAGCAAGGCCGCATTGAAGACCGGACGTACTGGGATGTGCCATTTGGCGAGGTCCACAAGCACTCCGAAGCGGAGTGGGTCGAGCGCGTCCAGGCTAAGCTCTTACAAACTGTCCGCATGCAACTCGTCAGCGACGTGCCCTTAGGTGCCTTTCTCAGCGGCGGCCTGGATTCGAGCACTATCGTTGCGATCATGGCGCGGCTGACCGGACGACCGGTAAAGACCTACTCGATTGGGTATGCAGGAGAGCACAGTTACTACAACGAACTGGCTTATGCAAAAATCGTGGCTCAGGAGCTAGGGACCGAACATCACGAGATTGTGGTGCGTCCAGAGACGACGGACCTCTTGCCGAAACTCGCATGGCACCTGGATGAGCCGATCGCGGATTCTGCATGTCTAACTACCTACCTGGTCTCGAAGCTCGCGCGCGAGAGCGTGAGCGTGATTCTCTCTGGCGTCGGCGGTGACGAACTTTTTGGCGGCTACCGCCGGTATCTCGGGGATAGTCTGAGCCGGTATTACCGGTTCCTCCCCCGTTTTCTGCGTAGGGGGTTGCTACCCGCTTTGCTGGCGCGCATCCCACAGGACCGTCATTCGAGCTGGAAGGACTATGCTCGGTACGCGGCGGCCTTTGTAAATGCGGCGGAATTGGATCCCGCCTCACGCTACATAAGCTACGTGACTCTCTTTATGCCGCAGGCCCAGCAAGAATTGGTCCTGAGCGGAGCGGCCGACTCAGAAGGCGGAGGTATCGTCACCCCTGCTCTACGCCGCTACTTTGACCGCGGTACAGAATCGGATGGTCTAACTCATGTGATGTACGCCGATTTGAAGGCCTCGCTGCCGGACGATCTGCTGGCGATGACAGACCGCATGAGCATGGCGGCCTCCATCGAGTGCCGCGCACCACTTGTAGACTATGAACTGGTGGAGCTCGCAAGCCGCATCCCTTCCTCTTTCAAGGTGCGAGGCTTCACCCTGAAGTATCTGATGAAGAAAGCGGTCGCGCCGTGGCTGCCAAAAGAAATTTTGCTGAGGAAAAAGCGCGGGTTTGGCGCTCCAATTGGCGCGTGGCTGCGGAAGGACCTTAACGCCATGGTCTCTGATCTGTTATCCGAAGATCAGGTCCGCCGTCGTGGTTTGTTCCATTGGCCCGCCATTCAAAAGTTGCTTCTTGACCACGCTGTGGAACGCCGAGATTGCACCGATCACATTTTCGCGCTGGTCGTATTGGAACTCTGGTGCCGGATTTTCCTGGATGGCAATCACCGGGGTGGTCGCCCTGGTTACTCCGGCAGCGGAATGCATAACAGCTCATCGCACTCTTTAAAAGAGTCTCGCGCGTATGTGGGCTAGGCTAGTCAAACGTCTGCGCTGCCCCTTGTGCAAAGAGCCGGTACAGGTATCGTCATTTCGAAATACGCGCATCGACATCTCCGCGGAAGATCGCGCCCTAGCGGCAAAATTACGGCTCCTCGATTGTGACTTCGATCGATACATAGATGCGGGACTACTTGTCTGTCACTGTTGCAAGACGTGGTTTCCGATAATGCAGGGACTGCCGGTTCTGCTTCCGTATTCGACTCCGTTTCATCTCGAATTCTCGAACGCGTATCAGCGAGAAATGTCCCAACTGCCGATAACGTACAAATTCCCCAATCAACAACCCGCTCCGAGCGAACGATTCGTCTTGAATTCATTCTCAAAGGAGTGGCTTCATTACGACTACGATGGCGTGATCTGGGAATTGAGCTACGAGGAGTTGGACAATCGGTTTCGAAAAGAGTTGGACGTGCCACCAAACGCGAGGGCCGGGCTGGACTTTTTGGAGATCGGGTGCGGACTGGGAATCACCACGTGCCTAGCGTACACGAACTATAAAGCGGATGCGGTCGGGATCGATCTAAGCCTTGCAGCTTTACGGGCAGCGACACACTACCGGACAAACCCGTTTCTTCATTTCGTCGAGGCCTCGGTGTTTCATCTGCCCTTCTCGTCGGAGAGTTTCGACATCTTGTACTCAAGAGGGGTTCTGCATCACACCTATTCGACACAGGCCGCCTTTAAAGCTGTTGCCCAATGCGCTCGGCCACTCGGGTGTTTCTATCTCTGGGTGTACGGCAAGGGATCGATTCGCGAAACTCCTTTCCGACGCATGGCCTATGCGGCGGAGGTCTTTACGCGCCCGTTCCTGAGCCGATCGCCGGACTCCTGGTTCGCACGGATCTTCTTGTCTTGTTTGGGCGTGGGCTATCTTGCATATAATAGCGTCCACCGCCTGTGGAATCCGGAAACACAGCCCTTGAATTTCCGGAGGGCCGTACATGCGGCTCGAGACCGTTTCACTCCGCACTACGCCCATAGGCATGCAACCAGCGAAGTCGTCAGTTGGTTTCAGCAGGCGGGTTTCTCGCAGATTCAGGTGCTAGACTGGCGTAACATGCCCTCTGCTGAACGTGAGGATTTCAGGCGGAACGTCGGTGTACGCGGCACTCGCGGGAGAGCGAATTATTTATGAACCCAAAAAACACACGTGCGACGTTCATATCTTGGGCCCCTTTTTGCAGCCGGAGCGACAGCATAGCCGCGGCCTTAGGCGCGACCTCACACATGGTTTATGCCGCCAATTGGGGAAGTAGGTATTCGACAATCCTACTCAAGTATCTCCATCAGAGCTGGAAGACACTCCGGCTTCTCTTGCGAGAAAAACCCCGTACCATCTTTGTGATGACACCCCCGGTGTTCGCCTGTTTTCCGATTTGGCTATACGCACAGTTTTGGGGGGCTCGATACGTGATCGATGCCCATTCGGGCGCATTCTTGGATCGTCGCTGGACACCGATGCTGTTTCTTCACCGTTTTTTTTCACGATGGGCGGCCATCACAATTGTTACCAACGACCACCTGGAAAAAATGATTCGGAGCTGGGGAGCGAAAGCATCTATCATCAGCGACCTCCCCGTTGTCTTTCCACCGCCCGCCCAGATGACGCTGAATGGTTCATTCAGAATCACCTTAGTGAATACGTTCACCCGAGACGAACCCTTAGAACTGTTTCTTCGAGCAGCGCCGGCCTTGCCAGATGTGCAGTTCTATATTACGGGCTCACTCAATGATGCGAATAAAGGTCTCCTGCGCATGAAATCCGACAACGTTGAATTTACTGGGTTTTTGCCCAGTTCGGAGTATGTTGGATTGCTTTTGGCTTCCCATGCAGTCATGAGTCTTACGACCTTGGAACATACCATGCAGCGTGGAGCCTATGAAGCGGTCTACTTGGGGAAGCCGGTTCTCGTGAGCGGCAGTGAGTTCCTGCGGAAAGCTTTCTACAAAGGAGCTGTTTACGTTGAGAACAGTGTAGACGGCATCGTTAGCGCGGTGAGGGAGATGAAGGAAAATCTGCCGGAATACCAACAACAGGTCGCCTCACTGCGTGTCGAGAAGCTTCAGCGGTGGAACCAGACGCAAACGGCACTGCGCGAGTGGCTCGACGCCAACGAGACCGCGCTTGCTCGCGAGCCCTGGGATCTCGGCGAAACACACCGAACGCTTCAACAGTAAACCGATTTCTCCGAGTACAGAAAACTCCGGTGCGTTAGGGTTTCCGTGACTTTATCCGCCGTTTCCAGCTTCGTGTTTGGTTTCTGGTGCAGCAAAATTCAATTCCCCGCATAAAACCATAAAACCAGGGTTTGCGCGCGATTCTCTAAGCCAAGCGGAGTTTGTACAGTCTCTCTCCACACGCTCCAGGAACCGAGCACGGTGGCAGCGCCAGTTGGAGACACCCGTTGAGACAGGCGAAACTTCGCCCACTATAAGAATGTAAGTCATTACTTAGTTAGTTATTTAGTGACTGAACTTCGAAATCGCGTTTTGGCGTTGGATATCCATTTATCTCAGTTATTTCAATTACAGGACACGATAGTTCTATGCGATTACGGTGGCGTGGGCCCTGCCGGCGGAGGGATCGGCTGTTTCGAAACGATCAGTTCGTCGTACCACGTGTAGGCGACCGGATTCGTTTGAGTCCAGGGTTTGTGGGTATTGTAGGGCATCAGTGTGATCGTGTCGTACCTGTCCGCAGGTCCATCGTTGAAATTGAGAACGTAGTTTCGTATGTCGATGAATTTCTTGAGCGGCTCGCCTTCATATGCAACCCAAGCCTGGATTGAACTCGTCGGTGTGCCCCACTGCCCCAGTTTTATTTCATAATAAAATGTCATCCATTGGTCAGGATGGTACATGGAGCAATCTTTGGGATTGCGATTTGAATATTTGCAATTGTAATCGCCCTGCTGAAGCAAGAAGTCAGCCCCACCCTTGATCGGTATCTCAAACCCACGAGCCCCGCAATCCGTATACATCTGCGGAAATCCGCGGAGGTAGGTATTTTGCGTCGTCAGCTCAATGCTTCCGCAGCCTGTGGGCTGGGTATGAAACACTGCTTGCTTCCAGCCATTTCCGCCGAAATTCGTGCTGATCATCGCCTTGTCGAATCGCTGACGGAACTGAACATAGAAGGTGTCGCCAGGTCCAAAGGTGCCCCCCATACCTGACACCCAGCTTCCGGAGGAGTTCTGCCCGGAGTGCGAAGGGATTTCGAAACGTAGTGAGCCTGCGCCAGAAGCTTTAATTGTCTTGTCCAGTGTGCCCCGAATCAAACCCTCTCCATCGTGACTTAGGAAAGGCTCAATGTCGCTCGGCGAATCGAAGCCTACACACTTGACGACCCCACTGGACTGGCATCGCCTTAAGAATTCACCTGTATCCGGCACGATTCCTTTACGCCCGGAAACGGACGTTCTGAATCGGATAGAATCCGCGTTAGCCCTCAGATTCCAGTCGCTTAGCGTGAACCGGAGGTCTTCGGCAACTCGGCAACACCGTAAGGTGGCCCCCACGATCACGCACATGACTGCAATTATTACGGCTTCCTTCACGCGAATTCCGGCAAAAGAAAGAAAACCATAGCTGTCCCGTAGAACGGCTGTCCGCGCATCCTAATATAGTTCGCGCACGGCTGCATTTCCATGAGGAAAGAGTGAAAGAGTGGAACTGCAATTCAGACATGCGGTTATTTGAAGGGTGCCGCCTGGGCATTCGCTAGTGTCTGAACTGCAGTGAAAGAGTGGAAGGAGTCACTCCCAGGGCAGGATCCCAGGTGACCGCAAGCGTTCCACACCGAGCGCTCTGGTTCGATTTCGAAGTGATTATGGTGTTGGCCCGTACGGAGCCGAAATCGGCTGTGTCGAGATAATAATGCTGTCATACCAAACAGTGCCATTGATATTATTCGCGCTGTTCCGCCCCGTATCATAAACCTCGAAAGTCAGCCGCGACATCGCATCGTTGTTATTTGTTGTGCAAGAGCTGTTCGGCTGTGAGTCGCATTTGAAAGTGAAGTCAGGAATGCTCAACCACTTTTGTAGCGGATTAGGATCTACAGCTGCCCACGCTTCCATCACCGTCGCACCCGTACAACCGTTTGTCCAGTAGCAGCTGGTCTGAGACCATCCGTCCAATTGAATGTGGTAGTAGAAGGTCATCCACTTCCCAGGAACATAGTTAAGACAGTTCGTGGCGTAATCACTTCCGTAAATACAGCTGGTAAAATCTCCTTGTTCCATCTCAATGTTAGAAGTGGCACCCGGAGGGTAGTACATCGTTGTTCCGCCGCAATCGGTATACGAGTCTAAAATTCCGCGGAAGAACGTATTCTCCTGGACGAATGTCATAGTGCCACACATCGGATTAATCCCTTCCATCACTATGAGTTTCCTTCCGTTGCCGCTCGTTTGCGCAAGCCAACCAGAATCCACCATTGCCTTGAACTGAACATAGAGGTCTTTCCCGTTAGTACCAGGAGGATTGGTAGGAGCAAAAAAACCTCCCATGAATGTCGAGTACTGTCCTGCTTCGTTTGCGCAGGTGGCGCTGCCAGGGATATCGAATCGCAGAGAACTGACTCCTTCTGCGAATACAGACGTGTCACGGGCGAAGCGATACACACCGTTGCAGTCTGGGAACATAGTCTGTGCGCCACCGAAATTCGTCGAATCGGGTCCCCCAGCCGCGCCGGTTTGCATATCACTGTCTGAATCGAAACTGACGCACTTAATAACCCCTGGGGCCGCACACCGCGTTACGAAGGGAACCCCCTGCCCCGTTGCGTTCGAGACCGTGACTGAAACTGTATTCGCGGTTGCAGTGCTACCGTTGATGTCGATAGCGCTTGCCCCAAGCAAATGGGAACCGTCGGTCGCCGTCGCAGTATTCCATGATGTGTGATACGGGCTCGCAGTGACCGCCGGTCCGAGACTAATACCATCCAACGTGAACTGCACGCTGGCGATGCCGACGCTGCTCGAGGCGATGGCTGAGACGATGGTTGTACCCGAGACCGTGGCATTGGCCACCGGCGCAGTGATGGACACGCTCGATGACGTGGTCTGGGTGTTGGTCGTGAATGTGAAATCGCCGCTGATAGATTCTACTCCGCTCGAATCCTTCGAGTGCGCACGATAGTGATAAAGAGTTCCCGCCGTCAAAGCGGCCAAGGCCTGCGAATGGCTGGTGACTAAGGAGGAGTTTAGCGCCGTTATATTGCCATACCCCGTGGTTGTCCCGTACTCCACTTGCGTTGTGGAAGTTACATTCGTCGTCCACGTAACGACTGCCCCGGTTGTTGTGATCGAGTTCACAGCGACATTAGAAATAACGGGGCCAGAACCACCAGTTCCACTTGCGGCGGTCATCCGTAAAACCCAAGCGTTCTGCTGCCAGTCGTTCACGACCGCGAATACCCCGAGCGTTGGGAAATACTGAAACCGCCCGAAGGTGCCGTTCGACTGCGCTGCCCCAGGTCCGGTGGTGTAGCTCACGGTTGTGCAAGTCTTGGCCGCCGGGTCGAAGACGATGACGCTGGTTCCGCCGATCCACCCGACCAGCTTCTTTTGCGCCGGGTCGTAGGCAATGCCAGGATACGTGCTGTTCATCAGTCCGCTGCATCCGGTCAGGTTCGAGGTGATCTGCGTAAGCGTCGGGCTGGACTGCGTCAGGTCTGAACTCCACGCTTGACCGCTTCCGAAAGACAAAAACAGGTGGTGATCGTAATCGACCGCCGCGCTCATTTGCACGTTCGATCCGCCGTAACCATATTTGTAGTCGAGGTGCGTCAGCGTGTTCGTGTGCGGGTTATACTGCCAGAAATCAGCGCCCGCATCGGTGAAATAAACGCGGTCCGTGACAGGGTCGTATGCCGCGAAGGATTGATAGTTGTACCCGTCATTGGCCACGTTCGTCCCGTTCAGCGGATTCATGTGCGACCAAATGATCGGGGGTCCAGCCCCGGTAAGGCTTGGGCCGTTGCTGATCAGCGTCGGGAAGTCCATCAACCATGTCTGAGTGCTTGCCATTCCGGCGGGAGGCTCCTGCGCGACGGCCGAGTTCCCGGCGACAGCGCCGCCGTGGACGAACATCTTGTCCATGCTGGTGATGTAGGCCAGCCCACCGTAGGTGTGTCGCGTAGCAGCCGTGCCGTTCGGGTTGGTCTCGATGTCGTTTCCGGCAGGACTAGGGTTATCAAGTCGCAACATCGCAAGCGCGTTCAAGTCCAAGGCGTAAATTTCGTTGCCGTAGTAATCTGTGTGGCCGCCGCCCCAGAACACGAGTCGGTTGCGCTTGATGTCACCGATCCCGCTGTTCCAGGCGCTGACGACCGCTTGACAACCCGTCGCGCCTCCCGGGGAAGGCGAAGGACACAACGGAGCGTAGGTCGTGTTCGGTATCTGATACCAGCCCAGCGAGGTCGGGAGACTACCGCCTCCAGAGGATGCCTGTGTCATCGCAGAGACGCTGGCCGATTGAGCAGAGGTGTTCCCCGCCGCATCATAAGCGGCCACGGTATACGTGTAGGTCGTGGAAGCGGTGAGACCCGTGTCGGAATACGACGTGGTGCCGCTCGTCCCA
>Ga0126381_100001154_pt1 | contig 28694 bp, 20 predicted proteins | sample PanSoiMetPlot_28_FD_96465 | JGI IMG/M metagenome (GOLD analysis project Ga0126381, IMG submission 96465) | Tropical forest soil microbial communities from Panama - MetaG Plot_28 | ecosystem: Environmental > Terrestrial > Soil > Tropical forest > Bulk soil | place: Panama | collected 2016-02-17
CAGAAAAACGTGTCGCCGCGCGCCAAAAGCGCGGGGACCGCTGCGCGAGAAAAACCCGGTTTAGATGGGGGCGTCGGGTCGGTCGAGGTTGCGTCCGGCGCCGACGCGCCAGCGACCGTTGCTGCGTGCGGCTGAGGCTCGCCAGACGGTGTTGCTAGAGCGCTCTCCCCAACGATCGAAGCAACTCCTTGGGTAAACGCATCAGGCTTCTGCGTGGTGTTTGATACGTGTTCACCCGTCCCGAGAATCGGACTTCCTTCTGACGCCGGGGCACCGGCCGACGCCGCTACTGGCGCTGGCCCCGCTAACGCATCTCTCTGCACTACGCTGCGTGACAGGGGCTTCATTGCCGGACTTCCGGTCGGCGAGCCTTCGATCGTCTTTATGAGAGCATCCTTAAGGGATATGCCTTCAACTGCATCATTCTTCCCAGCAGGTTGCGTCACCAGAAAAATTCCAGCCCCGGCCGCCGCTGCAATCAGAACGGTCGCGAAACAGAGGCGGGCGACCACAGGCAGCCGCGTCGCTCCAAAACGGGGGCCTAACCGAAGCCGCGAAACCGGCGTAAGACCCAATGGCGAGCGCTCGCTCGAGATGTCGTCGAGGCCACGGCGAGTCGGGTGAGAGATCTCGGGGCCGATCGTCTGACCCAAGTGTTCGACGGCCCGCTCGATTATGCTCCGCGCCAGAGACTCGGATTGGGTACTGCCCTGTTGCGGTGGATCATCGAAGATCTCGCCTTGCTCCTCGGCGGATCGTTGCCCAGAGAGTTGAGGTTCGAGTGTCCTCCGGAGAGTTGGGGTGCACATCGCGTCGGCCTCTATCCGCAACGGCCACCCGTTGTGGAGCAACTCTTGGTATATCCGACTCGCCCCTTCCTCATCCCCAGCAAGAATGCGATCCGCCAGAGCGTCATACAGACGTGATATTTCCGGAGAAAGGTTGGCGTTTGGCATGCGCTCCTCACCCGTCAGTCGCGAGCGGATTAGACAAACTCAGCCACGACGCCAGCAGTGGCAGGAAAACTTCCAGTCTGTGTTCACCGTTGGGGATGGCGTTTTCGACGTCGCTCATCGCAGCCAAACCGCGACGGACGACAGGAACACGACCGGCAGCGAGGCTGCTTTGCTCAGCCGGACCAAAATCTGGCGCGTAACTCGAGCGAGGCGACGATAGCCGGAATAACGCAGCAGCGGCCGGTCAGGGAATAAGTATGCTCGAACGCGATGTTGGCGTCGGCGCAATCCCGCACCGCAAGGCAACCTCCCGCTCACGAAATCCTCCGTTCACGGCTGGTTAACGAATTTTTAACGAATTTTTATCGGGTTGTCGTCGACTTTTTGACGGCGTCCTCTCAGTACCGATGTTCCTTTATCCGGCGAGGACACCGCAGACTGATCGCCCGGCGCATCTCGCTCAAAATTGGCGGATCAGTCTTTTTCGCGACGGCGGCAAGGCCCCGATCCGCTTGCCGGGAGGATGCCATACGCCCCAAGATTTCCCCCCAGCGTGCGGGAGTCCGGGCATCGCGTGCGCATTACGGGTCAGCTAATCGGCGCGATTACTGCCGCGCATATTTGGGCCGACCACTTCGACGGCGTGCTCGACGACATTTCGATCTGCAAGACAGGATAGCGGGTACTGTCGTCGGCGCGAACCGAGGCGACGCTTGTCGGAGATCGGACGGGCCGCTCGGAAGCCAATTGAAAGTCTTGCCGCCTATGATCTTTACCGGCGTGCGCTGGGACAATTTCACAAATATACCGAGGAGGGGGTCAGCTCGACGATTGCGCTCCTCAATCGGGCACTGGCTATCGATCCGTCCCCCGCGCCGGCAGTCGCGACGATCGGCTATTGCCGCTATTGCAAAGAAGGCAGGGCTGGGGGCCCGATCGCCTTGACAAGGCGCGGCGTTGGCTCACGCGTCTGTTGGAAATTCAACCCTTGCTAGGGGTTACCCCGCCCCCGACGGCGGCGCTCTGACGCACTGTTCTTCCCGACCGCTGGTAACACTTTTTAAATGGCAGGCGCAGGGTGTGTTGCGACCAAAATTAAATCGCACCACCCAGTCTTTAAGGTGTCCGATGGTCCGAGGTTCGGCGGTGGCCCTTCTGCATCTGGCAGCGCTCATTGTTCTTTTCGGGTTGGGCGCCCCGACGCTGGGCATGGCGGCAGATGGATCCGCCGCAGCCCCGGCAGTCACGGTAAGCCAGCCGATCCAGCGCGAGCTCGTAGAGTGGGACGAGTATACCGGGCAGTTCGCCGCCAAGGAATATGTCGAGATCCGCGCGCGGGTCAGCGGTTATCTGACCGAAATCCATTTCGAGGACGGACAGCTCGTCAAAGAGGGCGATCTGTTGTTCGTCATCGATCCGCGGCCCTACGAGGCGACGCTCGCGGCGGCGCGGGCGCAATTGGCGCAAGGTAATGCGCAGGTCGAGCTCGCCACGCGGCAGCTCGAGCGGACCGCCGAGCTACGCAAGAAGGATTTTGAGCCCGCCAGCACCTACGACCAGCGGCTCTCGGACCTGAAAGTCGCGACCGCCGCCGTCGAATCCGCCAAGGCGGCAATCCGCTCGGCCGAACTGAATGTTGGATTTACTCGGATCACGGCGCCGCTCACCGGGCGCATCAGCAACCATCAAGTGAGCGTCGGTAATCTCATCAGCGGGGGCGACGCCGCCACGACCCCGGCGCTGACGACCGTCGTTTCGCTCGATCCGATCTATTTTTATTTCGACATGAGCGAGGGCGACTACCTCGCCTATCAGCGGGCCACCGCCGCCGGCATGCTGAACGAGGCCCGGGAGACCACTCCGCCGGTTTATGCGCACCTGACCGATGAGACGGAATGGCCTTGGAAGGGTCGGCTCAACTTTCTCGACAATCAGGTGGACCGCGGTGCCGGAACAATCCGGGCGCGCGCTACCTTCCCGAACCCGAGCTATTTCCTCACTCCCGGGCAGTTCGGGCGGATCCGCATCCCGGCCTCCGAGCAGCATGTCGCGATTCTAATCCCCGACGGCGCACTCGTCACCGATCAATCGCGCAAGGTGGTGATGACGGTGAAGGAGGATGGCACTGTCGAGCCGAAGGTTGTGCGGCCAGGGCCCATCACCGAGGATGGCCTCCGCATCATCCGCTCCGGCCTCGAACCGAGCGATCGGGTCATCATCAACGGGCTCGTGCGCGCGCGCCCCGGCGGCAAGGTCACCGCGCAACCGGGACAGATCGAGACGGCGGCTCGGCATTGACCGTCGCGCTGTTCGCACATCTGAGCGGGCGAACTCGATGAATGTTTCGCATTTCTTTGTCGACCGGCCGATCTTTGCGACCGTCCTGTCGGTCTTTGTCATCATTGTTGGCGCGGCCGCCTATTTCACGTTGCCGGTGGCCCAGTACCCGGAGATCGCGCCGCCCACGATTGTCGTCACCGCCAGTTATCCCGGCGCTTCCGCTGAAGTTGTCAGCGATACGGTGTCGACGCCGCTCGAGCAGGAGATCAACGGCGTCGAGAATATGCTCTACATGAACAGCCAAGCGACCGCCGACGGCAATCTGCAGCTCACCATCACCTTCGCGCTCGGCACCGACCTCGACATCTCGCAGGTGCTCGTCCAGAACCGCGTCTCGATAGCCGAGCCCAAACTGCCCGAGGAGGTGCGACGGCTCGGCATCACGGTAAAAAAGAACTCCCCCGACATGCTGATGGTGATCCACCTCAGCTCGCCGGACGGCTCCCGCGACCAGCTCTACATCTCAAACTACGCGCTTCAGGTGAAGGATGTGCTGGCGCGGCTCGACGGCGTTGGCGACGTTAGGATCTTTGGCGCGCGCGACTATGCAATGCGGATTTGGCTCGATCCGGACAAGATCGCAGCCCGCAACCTGACCGCCGGCGAGGTCGTCGCTGCGCTTCAGGCACAAAATGTCCAGGTCGCCTCGGGCGTCCTCAATCAGCCGCCGACGGCAAGCCCCGGCGCCTTTCAGCTGAATGTCGAGACGTTGGGGCGCCTCGTCGACCCGCGCCAGTTCGCCAATATCATCGTCAGGAACGATCCGAACGGGCGCGTCACGCGCATCCGTGATGTCGCACGCGTCGAACTCGGCGCCCAGGATTACAGCGCCAACAGCTATCTCGACGAGCGGCAGGCCGTAGCGCTGCTGATCTTCCAGCGTCCCGGCTCGAATGCGCTTGCTACGGCCGATCGCATCATGGCGTCGATCCGGGAGCTGGCGCGCAGCTTCCCGAGCGGCCTCAGATACGACATCGTCTATAACCCGACCGAATTCATCGCCGAATCGGTCCACGAAGTACAGAAGACGATCTTCGAGGCCGTCATCCTCGTCGTCATCGTCGTCGTTCTGTTCCTGCAGACCTGGCGCGCCTCGATCATCCCGATCGTGGCAATCCCGGTCTCGCTTATTGGCACCTTTGCGGTGCTCACCGCCTTCGGCTTTTCGCTCAATAACCTTTCGCTGTTCGGGCTGGTGCTGGCGATCGGCATCGTCGTCGACGACGCGATCGTCGTCGTCGAGAACGTCGAGCGCAATCTGCGGCTCGGCATGAGCCCGAAGGAGGCGGCGCACCGGACGATGGATGAGGTCGGTGGCGCATTGATCGCCATCGCTCTCGTATTGTCAGCGGTGTTTATTCCCGCGGCCTTTATCCCGGGGATCTCGGGCCAGTTCTTCCGGCAGTTCGCGATCACGATTGCTTCGGCGACGATCATCTCCTGCCTTTGCTCCCTGACTTTGAGCCCGGCGCTCTGCGCTCTTCTGTTTAAGCCGCATCAGGAGCACTCCGGGCGCGGATCGCCGCTGACGCGCCCTATCGCCGCTTTCTTCCGCGGCTTTAACTATGTCTTCGACAAGGTGTCAGCCGGCTATGGCGCGTTGACCCGGCGGCTGCTTCGGGTCGCGGTGTTGGCGCTGGTCGTCTACGCCGGGCTCATCGGGCTGACCGCGTGGCAGTTCGTCCGCGCTCCCACCGGCTTCATCCCCAACCAGGACCAAGGGTACTTGATCACCGTCCTGCAGCTGCCGCCCGGCGCCTCACTTGCCCGCACCGACGCCGTGGTACGACGTGCCGCGCAAATCCTTCGTAATACGCCGGGGGTCGCGCACGCCGTGCAGTTCGCCGGGTTCGACGGCGCAACCTTCACAAACGCACCCAACGCCGGGGCGATCTTTTCGCCGCTCCAGCCATTCCAGGAACGCGCCGCCAAGGGGCTCAGCGCCGACCATATCATGGCCGATCTGCGCAAGCGCTTCGCCGAAATCCAGGACGCCTTCATCATCACGATCGCGCCGCCGCCGGTGCGCGGCATCGGCACTGCCGGCGGTTTCAAGATGATGGTGCAAGACAAGCGCGGGCGCGGATTGCCGGCGCTCGAAGCGGCGGCGCAGGACATTGTGACCGCTGGCAATCAGATCCCGGGCCTGGTCGGTGTCTTCTCGCTATTCAACACGCGGACACCCAAGGTCTATGCCGACATCGATCGGGTCCGCGCCGAGATGCTCGAAGTTCCGGCCAACCGTGTGTTCGAGACGCTGCAGGTCTATCTCGGCTCGGCCTATGTTAACGACTTCAACTATCTCGGCCGCACCTATCGGGTGACGGCGCAGGCCGACGCTCCGTTTCGAGACGACATCCACGACATCGTCAATCTGAAGACGCGGAACGACAGGGGCCAGATGGTGCCGATCGGCGCGGTCGCTCAGTTCCGCGATATCACCGGCCCTTACCGTGTCCCACGCTACAACCTTTATCCCGCCGCCGAGGTCCAGGGGAGCACATTGCCGGGTTACTCGACTGGATATGCGTTGGCGGCGATGGAACAGCTCGCCGCCGAACGGCTCCCCGACGGTTTCGGGTTCGACTGGACGGATCTCGCTTATCAGCAAAAGCTCGCCGGCAATACGGGACTTCTCGTCTTCGGCGCGTCGATAGTTTTCGTTTTTCTCGTGCTGGCGGCACAATACGAAAGCTGGAGCCTGCCGCTCGCGGTCATCCTGATCGTGCCGATGTGCCTGCTCGCAGCAGTCAGCGGGCTCATGTTTCGCGGGACGGATGTAAATATCCTGGCGCAGGTCGGGTTCGTCGTGCTGGTCGGCCTCGCCGCCAAAAATGCGATTCTGATCGTCGAATTCGCCCGCCAAGCCGAAGACGAAGGCAAGAACCGGTTCGACGCCGCGGTGCAAGCGGCGCGCACCCGGTTGCGGCCTATCCTGATGACCTCCTTTGCTTTTATCTTGGGTGTCGTGCCGCTGGCGATCGCGACGGGTGCCGGTGCGGAGATGCGCCAGTCGCTCGGCACCGCCGTCTTCTTCGGCATGCTTGGCGTCACGGGTTTGGCCTCATCTTTACGCCACTCTTCTACGTCGTCATTCGTGAGCTATTCGGCAGACGGGATTATCGCCCAAACGCCAATACTCGGCTTTCCCCCACATCCGACGAGTAGCGTTCTTTGCAGGCGAGACCCTCGTCACATCTGGCCTCGGACGGCTTGGCGCGGTGGTAGCGTCGAGACCGCGCTCGCGCTATCTCTAAACCATGCAGCAGCAGATCCGCATCCGCGGCGCGCGGGAGCACAATCTCAAGAACATCGACGTCGACCTGCCGCGCGACAGCCTGGTCGTGATCACCGGCTTGTCGGGCTCAGGCAAGTCCTCGCTCGCCTTCGACACGATCTATGCCGAAGGCCAGCGCCGTTACGTCGAGAGCCTGTCGGCCTATGCCCGGCAATTCCTCGAGCTGATGCAGAAGCCCGAGGTCGAATCGATCGAAGGCCTGTCGCCGGCGATCTCGATCGAGCAGAAGACGACCTCGCGCAACCCGCGCTCGACGGTCGGCACGGTGACCGAGATCTACGACTACATGCGGCTGTTATGGGCGCGGGTCGGGATCCCTTACTCGCCCGCCACCGGCCTGCCGATCGTCAGCCAGACCGTCTCGCAGATGGTCGACCGAGTGCTCGCGATGCCGCAGGGCACAAGGCTTTACCTGCTCGCGCCGATCGTGCGCGGGCGCAAGGGCGAGTACCGCAAGGAACTCGCGGAACTTCAGCGCCGCGGCTTTCAGCGGGTCAAGATCGACGGCAAAATGTTCGAGCTCGACGAGGTCCGCCCGCTCAACAAGAACCTCAAGCACGACATCGAGATCGTCGTCGACCGTGTCATCGTCGACGGAGATCTCGGCAACCGCCTCGCCGATTCGTTCGAGACCGCCCTCGAACTCGCCGACGGCATCGCGATCACCGAAAATGCCGACACAGCAGAGCAAACGATCTTCTCCGCGAAATTCGCCTGCCCGGTATCGGGTTTCACGATCCCGGAGATCGAGCCGCGGTTGTTTTCGTTCAACAACCCGTTCGGCGCTTGTCCGGCATGCGACGGGCTGGGCACCAAGCTCTATTTCGATCCCGACCTCGTCGTGCACGACTCGCGCCGCAGCCTGAGCGAGGGCGCGGTCAGCCCGTGGTCGCATTCGAGCTCGCAATACTACACGCAGACATTGGAGAGCATCGCCCGGTACTTCCGCAAGAGCATGCACACGGCCTGGGAGGAGCTGCCCGAGAAGATGCGGCGCACGATCCTCTATGGGTCGGGGGGCGAGCCGATCAAGATGACGTACGACGACGGGCTGCGCAAATACACGACCGAGCGGCCCTTCGAGGGCGTGCTGCCCAACATGGAGCGGCGCTTCCGCGAGACCGACAGCGCCTGGATCAAGGAGGAGCTGGGGCGCTACCAGAGCTCGCGGACCTGCGAGGTGTGCGGCGGAGACCGGCTCAAGCCGGAGGCTCTCGCCGTCAAGATCGCTGGCAAGCACATCAGCCAGGTCTCGGCAATGTCGATTTCAGAGGCGGGCGACTGGTTCTCCGGGATTAGCGGCGAGTTGACCCCAAGCCAGCTTGAGATCGCCCAGCGCATCCTCAAGGAAATCAACGAGCGCCTCGGGTTTTTGAAGAATGTCGGGCTCGAGTACCTGACCTTGTCGCGAGCGTCCGGCACATTGTCGGGCGGGGAGAGCCAGCGCATCCGGCTCGCCTCGCAGATCGGCTCGGGGCTGACCGGAGTGCTGTATGTCCTCGACGAGCCATCGATCGGATTGCATCAGCGCGACAATGGACGCTTGCTCGGGACGTTGAAGCGGCTGCGCGACCTCGGCAACACGGTCATCGTCGTCGAGCACGACGAAGAGGCGATCCGCGCCGCCGACTGGGTCGTCGACATGGGGCCGGGCGCCGGGGTCCACGGCGGGCACTTGGTCGCCGAGGGCACGCCCGAAGCTATTATGTCCAACCCGGACAGCATCACCGGGCAGTACCTGACCGGAAAGCGTCAGATCCCGGTGCCGCTGATCCGCCGCACCGGCCACCAGGGACAGATCCTCTCGGTCGTCGATGCCCGCGGCAACAATCTGAAGGGCATCACGGCCGAGATCCCGCTCGGCAGTTTCTGCTGCGTGACCGGCGTGTCGGGCGGCGGCAAGTCGACCCTGATCGTCGAGACCTTGTATAAGGCGCTCGCCAAACGCCTCAACAACGCGCGCGAGCAGGCGGCCGCGCATGGCGGGCTCGAAGGGGTCGAGTTTCTCGACAAGATCGTCGACATCGACCAGTCGCCGATCGGCCGCACGCCGCGCTCGAACCCGGCAACCTATACCGGCTGCTTCACGCCGATCCGCGACTGGTATGCCGGCCTCCCCGAAGCCAAGTCGCGCGGCTATCTGCCGGGCCGCTTCTCGTTCAACGTCAAGGGCGGGCGTTGCGAGGCATGCCAGGGCGACGGCGTCATCAAGATCGAGATGCACTTTCTGCCCGACGTCTATGTCCAGTGCGACGTCTGCAAGGGCCGGCGCTACAACCGCGAGACCCTCGAGGTATTGTTCCGCGGCAAGAGCATCGCCGATGTGCTCGACATGACCGTCGACGAGGGCGCCGATTTCTTCCGCGCGGTGCCGGCGATCCGCGACAAGCTCATAACCTTGCAGCGGGTCGGGCTCGGCTACATCCATATCGGCCAGCCGGCGACGACCTTGTCGGGCGGCGAGGCGCAGCGCGTGAAATTGGCGAAGGAACTATCGCGCCGCGCCACCGGCCGTACCCTCTACATCCTCGACGAGCCGACGACCGGCTTGCACTTCGACGATGTGCGCAAGCTCCTCGAAGTGCTGCACGCCCTCGTCGAGACCGGCAACACGGTGCTGGTCATTGAACACAATCTCGAAGTCATCAAGACCGCCGACTGGATCATCGATTTGGGGCCCGAAGGCGGCGACGCCGGCGGCCATATCGTCGCCACCGGCACCCCGGAAGACATCGTCCAGTGCGAAACCAGCTACACCGGGCAGTACCTTCGCCCCTATATCGCCCGGCAGCCAGTGCAGCGCCGGCGGACGGGATAGGGCACGAAAAACTCGCTGGCCGGAGCACCCGGACGCTTTTTTGACGGATCACGGCGTAGCCCAGACACGAACACGCTGCCGGCGCGACGCACTGGCGCCCGGAAAGGGGCCGAGCCAAACGCCGGCAAAAAGGATTCGGGCGACCCAGAGGCTTGCAAATGGACAATTCTTATCTCGAAGTGATCTCGCTGGTCGAGCGTCTGCATCGTCAGTTCCTGGAAGTCGTCAAGCTGGAGCTGGAGGGGCTCCGGATTCACGACATCAATAATGTCCAGGCAATGATGCTGTTCAATATCGGCGACGCGGAGATGACCGTTGGCGAGCTTACCTTGCGGGGCTGTTATCTCGGGTCCAACGTCTCCTACAATGTCAAGAAGATGGTCGACAACGGTTACCTGGCGCACGAGCGCTCGGTGCACGATCGCCGCTCGATCCACGTTCGATTGACCGAGAAGGGGGGCAAACTGCGGGACTGTTTGAGCGCCATGCACCAGCGCCACGGCGAGATGCTGTCGCAGGCTACGTTAAACGCCGACGATCTTCAGAATACCAGTGTCACGTTGCGTAGACTGGAGCGCTTCTGGATCCGCGCTGCGGACCTGGTGCAGCGCACGCCCCCGCAATTTGCCGCCGTCAACGCGGGCGAACTGTCCCGCGCAGGCCCGAACCCACACCGCGACGATTTCGGCTCCCGCATCTCTTCCGGAAATTGACCGGCTATTCTTCGGCTGCAGCTTCGCCCGGAGCCGCCATCATCGCTTCGGCGACGAGACCGGCATTGGCGCGTATTGCGTGCTCGATGGCCTCGCCGATCTCCCCATGATCTTTTAAATGAGCCTTGGCGTTCTCGCGCCCTTGGCCGATGCGTTGACCGTCGTAGGAAAACCAGGAGCCTGACTTCTCGACAACGCCGGCTTGAACACCCAGGTCGATCAGCTCGCCGCGTTTCGATATTCCCTCGCCATACATGATATCGAAATCGACGACTTTGAAAGGCGGCGCCATCTTGTTTTTTACGACCTTGACACGCGTCTGGTTGCCAATGACTTGATCGCGCTCCTTGATCGCGCCGATGCGCCGGATGTCCAGGCGCACCGAGGCATAGAATTTGAGTGCGTTGCCGCCGGTAGTGGTTTCAGGATTGCCGAACATCACGCCGATTTTGTGGCGGATCTGGTTGATGAAAATCACCATCGCGCGGGACCGGGAGATCGAGCCTGTCAGCTTGCGCAATGCCTGGCTCATCAGTCGGGCGTGTAGACCCATATGGCTGTCGCCCATTTCGCCTTCGAGTTCGGCGCGCGGTACGAGGGCGGCGACCGAATCGATGACCAGCACGTCGATGGCGCCCGAACGGACCAGCGTATCCGCTATCTCCAAAGCCTGCTCGCCGGCGTCGGGCTGGGAAATCAGCAAATCGTCCACGTTGACGCCGAGCTTGCGGGCGTAAGCCGGATCGAGCGCGTGCTCGGCGTCGATCAAAGCGCAAGCCCCGCCGCCGCGCTGCGCTTCGGCAATGACATGCAGGGCAAGTGTCGTCTTGCCGGAACTCTCCGGCCCGTAAATCTCGACAATACGTCCGCGCGGCAGACCACCAATGCCCAGCGCGATGTCGAGACCCAAAGATCCCGTCGAAATTACCTCCGTATCTGTGGCGGCCTCGCGCGATCCGAGCTTCATGATCGAACCCTTGCCGAACGCGCGTTCGATCTGCCCGAGCGCTGCCTCCAAAGCCCGCTGCTTGTCCATTGATTCCTTGTCCAAGAGGCGCAATGCCGTCTGCGTTGTCATGTCCTTATTCCATACCCGATCATGCCGCGCAACGCGGCCGAAAGATCGGTATTTGTACTTGTTTTGTTCGAGACTTGCAAACTCGAAACACGTGCTCTACGCGACGCCGACGGCGAGCACATCCCTCACCTTGGCCGCCAGTTCTTTTAAGCTGAACGGTTTCGGCAGAAACTCGATGCCACCGTCGCTGTCGAGGCGCTGACGGAAGGCGTCCTCGGTATATCCGGACATGAAGATGATCTTCATTTGCGGATGGATCTCTCGTACTTCACGGACGAGCTCCGGCCCGTCCATATGCGGCATTACGACGTCGGTGATCAGGAGATCGATAGCTTCCGCGGCATCGCGGATCAAATCGAGCGCCGCTTCGCCGTTTTTTGCCTCTATTACCTTATACCCTTTGTTGCGCAGCGCGCGGGCGCCAAAGATTCGAACCGGATCGTCGTCTTCGACCAGCATGATCGTCCCGTGCCCTGTTAGATCCTTTACCGGGGCGATTTCACCGATCTCCGAGCGGTTTGGTGCAGCGATATCCGCCAACTCGCAGCGCGGCAGGTAAATCTGGAAAACGGAGCCCTGACCCGGTGCGCTGTTTGCGAACACAAAACCGCCGGTTTGCTTGACGATGCCATAGACCGTCGACAAGCCGAGACCGGTCCCGGAGCCGAGCTCCTTGGTAGAGAAGAAGGGATCGAAGATGCGGGTGAGGTTCTCTTTGGCGATCCCGATCCCGGTATCCGCTATCTCGATCAGCACATAATCGCCGGCCGGCATTGCTTCGTGCCCGCGTCGCAAGTGACGGTCCTGGCGAACATTTGACGTGCGAATGGTCAACCTGCCGCCGCCGGGCATCGCGTCACGAGCATTGACTGCGAGATTGATGATAACTTGCTCGAATTGCCCTTGGTCGACCTTCACCAGGCCAAGATTCCGTCCATGCACGACATCGAGGATGATGTTCTCGCCAATCAGCCGTTCAATCAGGTGCCGTAATTCATAGAGAATGTCGGTAATATTGAGGACACGCGGCTGTAAGGTCTGCTGCCGTGAAAAGGCCAGCAGCTGGCGTACGAGATTGGCGGCGCGGTTCGCATTCTGCTTGATCTGCATGATGTCCGCAAAGGACGGATCGCTCGGGGGCGAGCGCAGCAGCAGCAGATCACAAAATCCGATCATCGCGGTCAACAGATTGTTGAAATCATGGGCGACGCCGCCGGCAAGCTGCCCAATCGCCTGCATCTTTTGCGATTGCGCGAATTGGATCTCGAGGTTCTTCCGCTCGGTAACATCTATGAAATGCAGGGTGAGACCCTCTGTCGGTTCGATCCGGGACTCGGCATCTGGGCGAGCGGCGTCATCGCCAGAGTCGTTGAGAGGGCTGAGGAGTAGAACCAGAATCCTGTCGCTCGGCCGCTTCGGTCGCACCTCGACCGGCTCCGTGTCCGTGACGCCATTGGCAGCTGCGGCGAGCTTGGCGGCTATGCGGTCGCGGTCCTCCGGGTTCAGCAGATCGATTAGCCGCCGTCCTTTGAGAGATTGCGGAGTGGCTCCGAACAGATCGGCGACCGCGCGGTTCGCCTGCTCGAAGCACCCGGAACGGTCGAGCAGAGCGATACCCACCGGAGCGTTGGCAAAACAACGCCGAAAGCGCTCGAGCGATCGCAGGGCAGCCTTCCACTCGCGCTCGGGCGTCAAATCGCAGACTACCGATTGCGTATGCAGTTCGGCCCCCGACCCGACGACGTTCTGCGCGACCCAGGCCGGAACGACCCGGCCATGACGGGTCTTGAGTGCGACCTCGCCCCGTTGCGGCCCGAGATTGGACGCGGCAAACGGGCTCCAGGCCGGCGTCGCTGGTGCCGGACACGCCAGAAAATCGCCAAGCTGAGCGCCGCTGCCCATGATCTCGGAAGGAGTCCCGCCGAGCCACTGCGCCAGTGTCCGGTTCACAAAGCGGAAGCGCCCAGTGCCGTCGACCGAGTAAAATCCGACCGGTGCATTGTCGAGGAGGTTGGAGAGCACATTTCGCTCGTCACGGAGGGCCGCCTCGGACTGATGACGGGCACTGACATCCTCTATGTTCCAGCAGCTACACCCCGGATGACCGGCGACCGGGTCGATCCTGACCTTGAACCGACCCACAGCACTCGAGGTCCTGCTCAATGCGAGGGTCGCAGCCGCCGGAGCTCCTGCGGCGACGCGGCCACAGAGGCGGCGAAATTGCGCCTCGGATTCCGAGTCGGGAGACAGAACGCGCCTCAAGACATCTAACGGCGCCGCGACCGGCTCCGGGAACAGCACACGGAAGGCGGGATTGGCATAGCTGACCCGCCCGTCCGCCGCGACGATCAATTGCGCCGCGGGCGCCGAGTCGAATGCCGAATTCAACATTTCGTGGCGATCTGATAGCGCGACGACTCCCTGCTGGCGAGCCAAGGTTGCAAGCCCCGCCAGGCCCAGCATAACAATCGTTGTCACTTCGGCAGGCCATCCTGAAACGAGCCCACCGAACCGGACAATTTCCAGGATGCCCATCGCGGCGATCAGGAACAGGGTGGCCGCCGTCAGCCAGCGGATCCTCCCTGCCAGTGAGCGCTCGCCCGTCCGGCTTGCTCGCAGACCAGCCCGCTCCGCATTGGCGACCATCGACTGTTTCCCGAGTGACAGCAATTGCCACACATTTCTGCTGCCGCAGATGGGGAAGCCGTGCACGATCTCAATCGATTTTGGCCGCAATCTTAGGCGATGGCTGGTGGCGACGATGCCAGTCGTAATCTGACCTGCACCGCGGGACGAAATGCCGCCGGGGTGAATGGAGCATGGATAAGTCAGTCGTCTCGATGCGTGCGTTCCATCCGCTCGTGCCGTTCCTGCGCCTCAATGCTGAGGGTGGCGATCGGCCGGGCTTCGAGGCGACGGATGCCGATCGGTTCGTCCGTTTCTTCGCAATAACCGTAGGTGCCGTCGTCGATCCGATGGAGCGCCGCGTCGATCTTGGAGATCAGCTTACGTTCGCGCGCTCGGGTGCGTAGCTCGATGGCACGCTCGGTTTCGAGCGAAGCGCGGTCGGTGAGATCGGGTTTCAGCAAACTTTCATCCTTCAGGTGCTGTAGCGTATCCGACGACTCGGCCAGCAGCTGTGCTCGCCAGCGCAAGAGCTTCTGGCGAAAATATTCGACCTGAAGGGGGTTCATGAATTCTTCGTCGTCGGACGGATGATAACCTGGCGGCAGTGACGGACGCATCGGTCTTCCCGAACTCCGTGGACGAGGCGGCGCGGAGTATATGAATCGGGTACCTCCACATCAAGCCAGAGAATCGGATCGAGGGCTTTGATTCAGTTGGGGTTTCAGCAATCGCGTCTAGATTCGGGACGAGGCGGCGCGTGGCGTCTACTGGAACCTCACCGACCTCGTGCTCGCATAAGTGGCGATCTCCTGGGCTCGTGAAAATCGAGTGGAAGGCCGATGTCTCCACTTAGGGGTTCCTTAAGGTCTCCCGAGATAATCTACTGTCATGGACGACAACGTTGGGCTGTACGAGTTGCTTGGAGGCGAAATCTTGGCGCGCCCTGGCGCTACCACAATGGATTTACCACCACCCGATACGAAACGCTGGGTCGCCCGACGCAAGGCGGTGATCGTCGATGCGGTCCGCAGCGGTGCCATTACTCTCGATGAGGTTTGCCGCCGTTACGATTTGTCGGTAGAAGAATTCCGCGCGTGGCAGCGCGCGATCGAAACCCACGGTGTCGCGGGTCTGCGAGTCACCCGGTTGCAGATCTACCGCGATACCCCTCCTGCCCGGCTGGCAAAACCGCGCTGTTGACTCTTGCCTTCGGCAGCCGCGGAGAGCGGCGGCTCGCCCAGCGGCTTATTGGGCCTGTGGTTACTGATGAAAATCAGTGCGGCACTGGATTGGTGCAGTCACCGCCGTTCCGATGAGACTTACGATCTCGCAGCCTTCGCACAAAAGCGACCGCGCTCTCGCCGGATCAAGCCAATCCAGACTGGCGCCTAGATGCATCGGATGAGTTCATGCAATACCCCAGTTACCTCTCCGGGGCCTTCAGCCCAAGGATGTAGTTCCGTGGGAAGGCCGGGATTCTTTTCTGCTATGGACACCGACCCGTGCCGGTGTAGCGAGATAGAGGATGAGCACTGGTTCGACCGAAGATTGACAAATTGACAATACAATGCCGTCATGATACCATCGTGACGATGTCGACCTCACGAGCGGAAACGGTTGCCGCGATGTGGGCGCGGTCTTGATCCCTCAGAACAAAAAAACGGAGAACAGCGGGAGAACAGTGAACATCTGGCTGTTATTTCGTCTGCTGAACCGTCGACGGCTCAGGATTTTCGCGGAGAGGAAGGTGTCGATGGTTGATAATTTGCTGGAGAAAACAGCAAAAACAGCCAGAGATTCCATACGCCCTCGGGCATCCTCCGCTCGGTTTGCATCTTAAGGATTGATCTGGACACTATCGCTGCAGAGAACAGCGCGGGTCGTTCAGGACAGTTTCGAATATTGCCTCCCAACGCCTGGTGTGGAAGACCCGCATCGTGTCGACTTTGCCTTCTTGGCGAAGGTAGTTCTCGGCAGCCAGACATGACGGGGGAAACAGGTCCATGGCGCGAGCTCTGCCCCAACTGTACGTTCAGGAGAACGGATGGAATGAGGCGACTCTTGATTCGCCTGATCTTGTTCGGCTCTGTGCTGGCACTTCCGGGCTGCGCCAACGCGATCGACATAATCTGCCCTCCGGCAGGTCAGTGTCCAAACGTCCGCTCATTGCATGGAGGGGGTCAGTAACCGTGTTCACTTAGCTGGCGCCAGTGACGCAAACCAATCTCCGATCAGTTGCCGGCGAGACTACTCAACAAAGCTCCGGATAGACCGGGCGGTAGGTACGAGCGCGGATCAGCGAGCCGATGTCCTCCGGCCTTGGCACTCGAGCGAGCCCATTGTCGAAAATATACGCAGCCAACCGCTCCGCCACCCGAAGCGAGGCGTCCAAAATCCGGCTCTGAGGAGGGTAAATCAACCCTGTCGAAAGGTTCTCTTCGGTGACCTGATCGGCGACTGCCTTAGCAGCGACGAGGAACATCTCCTCCGTGACGCGGGTCGCCTCGGTCGCAAACACCGCCATTCCCATTGCCGGAAAAATGTAGACGTTATTGCCTTGCCCCGGCACGAACGTCCGGCGGGCGATCTCGACTGGCGGGAACGGGCTGCCGCTGGCAAAGACCGCCCTGCCGCCAGACCAGCGATAGGCCTCTTCCGCCGTGCACTCCGAGCGCGAGGTCGGGTTCGAATAGGGAAAAATAATGGGCCGCTCGTTGATCGCCGCCATCGCCTCGATCACCTCGCGGGCGAACAGTCTCGGCACAGCGCTGACGCCGATGATGCCGGTGGGCCTCAGCGCCCTCACCGCCTCGACGAAAGAAGATATCGGCGTCCGGTCTTGGGCGAACGGCTTCTGGAACTCTGCAAGATCGGTGCGCGAGGTGACCAGGAGACCATTGATGTCGAAGAGGGCGTTGCGGCTTCTCGCCTCGCGTATATCCATTCCCTCGATGGCCATGGCTTGGCTGATTAGTTCCGCGATACCGGTTCCGGCCGAACCGCCGCCCAAGAAGAGGAGGCGTTGGTTGGTAATCTTCTGCCCAGTGATGCGCAACGCAGCGAAGATGCCGGCCAGCGCGACACCGGCCGTGCCCTGGATGTCGTCGTTGTAAGTACAGATCTTCTTGCGATAGCGCGCGAGGATCGGAATTGCGTTGATGTTTGCGAAGTCCTCCCACTGGATGCAGCATTTCGGGTATAGCGCCTGCACTGCCGCGACGAATTCGTCGACAAAAGCCATATACTCTTCGCCGCGCACGCGCATCTGGTGCAGACCCAGATAAAGCGGGTCATCGAGCAGGCTTTGATTGGTCGTGCCAACGTCCAGCACGACGGGCAGGCAATATTGCGGCGGCACGCCGGCGCAGGCGGTATACAGCGCGAGCTTGCCGATCGGTATGCCCATTCCTCCGGAGCCGAGATCGCCGAGGCCCAGGATGCGCTCGCCATCGGTCACCACAATGAAGCGCACATCGTGTTGCGGCCAGTTCCCCAAGATCGCCTTGAGGCGGCCTCGCGCGGTGATCGGCAAATACATGCCTCGCGCCGAGCGGAAGATATGGCCGAACTTTTGGCAAGCTTCGCCAACCGTCGGCGTATAAACGATTGGCATGTACGTGGCCGGGTCAGACATCAATAAGGCATAGAATAGCGTCTCGTTGCGGGCCTGCAGATCCGACAGCACAAGATATTTCCGCAGATCGTCATCGAGATTTGCGATCTCGGCGTGCCGGCGCACTACCTGCAGTTCGATATTGAGGACGGCGGGGGGCAATAGGCCTTCGAGGCCGTATGCGCGACGCTCCGCCTCAGTAAATGCCGTCCCTTTGTTCAAACGCGGATTATGAAGAAGCTCGTAGCCGGTTGGATGTCCATTCGCCGGTCCGGTCATCGTTAATCTCCGATGAGGTGCATGGTTCGGATTGTCTGCTCAAGATGGTTGTAGCCGATGACGGTGTAGGCAGCATCAGCGCAGGACAGTTGTGCTCGCCCCCCAGTCATGGACGCGAGACTGAAATCCCGGGATGCTGCTTCTCAAATGGTGACGAAGAACGGGATCACGCGCGGCCAGATCGAGCGGCGAGCCTTGCGACGTGCTCGGTTGTTCCCTAGGCCCCGGCCTTGGCCAGCCGCATCGCGCGGTACCGCATCATCTTCCATGTGAGCAGGGTTGCCGCTCCCGCAAGCTTTCCGAAGGGGCTGAGCCCGACGGCCTTGAAGATCAGCGAGATGCCGTGCGCAACATGGTGCTGCCGGCACAGCCCATAAGCGCGCCGCGCATAAGCGCGCCTGCAGCGATTGCGGTCGTACGGCTCCGCCGTCTCGTTCGCCGCGTAATAGGCATAAGCGAGTTCGTCATCCTCGGCTTCGGCAATGCGTCCGACAGCGACGCGAAGCCGGTGCCACAACCCGATCCGCTCGCGCTCGAGGCAGCGCGTCAGATTCTTGTAGAAGAGCTTGTAATGGCGGATCTCGTCCGCCGCGATATTACGGCAGATCTCCTTCAATACAGGTTCTTCCACCGCATCGCGCAGCGCGGTGTAATAAGAGCTCGTCCCGACCTCGACCATGCAGCGCGCAATCATCTCGCCCGAACGCGATCCGCGGCGCGAGCTTGCACAATCGAAATCCACCCGATAACCGGCCTGAAAGCGGCCGAAAGCAGTCTCGAAGTCGAAGCCAGGGTCGGCCAAGGCAGCCCAGCGCGCCAAAGCCTTGCCATGCTGGATTTCCTCGTCACCCCAACGTCGCGCGTGCAGCTGAAATTCGGCATCGTCGCGGAAAATTCGGCACAAATGGTGAGCATAGGCGGCGCCGTTGTGTTCGACTAGACTAGCCGTCTTGACGATCCGCAGGATCTCCGGATCGACCTTGCTGCTGTCGAAGCGGCTCCAAGGGACATCGTCGAGCGTCCAGTGGCCCATCGTTCGCTCACCCCGACAATTTCTTTCTGAGCAGCTGATTGACCAGCGCAGGGTTGGCTTTGCCTTGGGTGGCACGCATGACCTGCCCGACGAAAAAGCCGTAGAGCTTGTCGCGGCCGCCACGGTATTCGGCGACCTTATCTGCTTGCTCTTCGAGCACTGCATCGATGGTAGCAGAAATCACACCTTCGTCGCTCACTTGGCGTAGCCCTTTGGCTGCTACGATCGCAGCGGGATCGGCGCCGGTCGCAATCATCTCGGCGAACACGTCTTTGGCGAGGCGGCCGGAGATCGTGCCGTCGGCAATCAGATCGATCAGCGCACCCAATTGCTCGGCCGAGACCGGCGAGGCTTCAATATCAACGTCAAGCCTATTGAGCGCGCCGAACAGATCACCCATGACCCAGTTGGCTGCCGCCTTCGCGTCGCGTCCCGCGGCGACTCGCTCGAAGAACAGCGCGGTCTCCTTCTCGGCAACCAGCACGCCGGCGTCGTCCGGCGACAGTCCATATTGGGATATGAAACGGGTTTTTTTTGCGTCGGGCAGCTCGGGCAGCTCGGCGCGCAGCCGCGCCACCGATTCGGGATCTAGAACGAGCGGCATGAGGTCGGGATCCGGGAAGTAGCGATAGTCGTGCGCTTCCTCCTTCGAGCGCATCGGCCGCGTGATGCTGCGGCCGACATCGAAGAGGCGGGTCTGCTGTTCGATCGCACCGCCTTCTTCGAGAATTTCGATCTGGCGGCGCGCCTCGTATTCGATCGCCTGCATGACATAGCGGATCGAGTTGAGGTTTTTGATCTCGCAGCGGGTCCCGAACGGCTCTCCCGGCCGGCGTACCGATACGTTGCAGTCGCAGCGCAGCGAACCCTCCTCCATATTGCCGTCGCAGGTCCCGAGGTAGCGCAGGATCGAGCGCAGTTTACGCAGGTACACCCCGGCCTCTTCGGGACTGCGCAGGTCGGGCTCCGACACGATCTCCATCAGTGCGATGCCGGCCCGGTTGAGGTCGACATAAGAGAGGCTCGGGTGCTGGTCGTGCAAGCTCTTGCCGGCATCCTGCTCGAGATGCAGCCGGGTGATGCCGATCTCGCGGAGCATGCCGTCAGGCATGTCGAGTACGACCTTGCCGTGGCCTACCACGGGCTGCTGATATTGCGAGATCTGATAGCCGGCCGGCAGGTCGGGGTAGAAGTAGTTCTTGCGGTCGAACACGCTCTCGAGTTTGATCTCCGCGTCGAGCCCGAGCCCCGTCTTGACCGCCTGCTCGACGCAGAACCGGTTGATCACCGGCAGCAATCCAGGGAAGGCGGCATCGACCGGCGAGACCTGGGTGTTCGGCTCGGCGCCGAAATCGGTCGCTGCTCCGGAAAACAGCTTGGCCTTCGAGATCACCTGGGCGTGAACTTCGAGCCCGATCACGGTTTCCCACGGCCCCGTCCGGCCCTCGATCATCGCGCGCCTCCCGCCACAAAGCTCGGCAGATGGCGGAACTGTGCGGCGCTCTCCAGTACTTCGGCGATCCGCAGCACCGTCTCCTCGTCGAATGCCCGTCCGATGATTTGCAACCCGAGCGGCAGCCCGTCGCGCGACAGTCCGGCCGGGACGGAGATCGCGGGCAGCCCGGCGAGGCTGCACGGCACGGTGAAGACATCGTTCAGATACATCGCGATCGGATCCTCGCTTTTCTCGCCGATCGCAAAGGCGGCCGACGGCGCAGGTGGGGTCAGGATGCCGTCGACCCGCTCGAACGCCGTCGCGAAATCGCGCGCGATCAAAGTCCGAACGCGCTGGGCCTTCAGATAATAAGCATCGTAATAACCGGCCGAGAGCACATAGGTGCCAATCAGCACGCGGCGGCGCACCTCGGCGCCAAACCCCGCGGCGCGCGTCAACTCGTACATTTCGTCGAGGGTGTCGCCTTCGACCCTGAGGCCGAAGCGCACGCCGTCATAGCGCGCGAGGTTTGAGGAGGCCTCGGCCGGCGCGATGATGTAATAGGTCGGAAGCGCGTATTTCGTCATAGGCAGGCTGATTTCGAACGGTTTGACCCCGGCGGCGCGCAGCCACTCGACACCCTGTTCCCATAATGCCTCTATTTCCGCCGGCATTCCCTCAACCCGGTATTCCTTCGGAATGCCGACGCGCAGGCCGTGGACGTCGCCCGTCAGCGCGGCCTCGAAATCCGGCACCGGCATGGGAGCCGAGGTCGAATCCCGGGGGTCGTGCCCGGACATCGCGCGCAACATGATCGCTGCGTCGCGGACTGTCCGCGTCATCGGCCCTGGGTGGTCGAGGGAGGAAGCGAAGGCGACGACGCCCCAGCGCGAGCAGCGTCCATAGGTCGGCTTGAGGCCGACGATCCCGCAATAGCTTGCCGGCTGGCGGATCGAGCCGCCGGTGTCGGTGCCGGTCGCGGCCAGCGCAGCGCGGGCGGCGACCGCCGCCGCCGAGCCGCCGGACGAGCCACCGGGAACCAGCGGCCGGTTGTCTCCAGGCCGACGCCACGGATTTTCGACCGGACCGTAATAACTCGTCGTGCTCGACGATCCCATTGCGAACTCGTCGAGATTGGTTTTGCCGAGCATGACCGCACCCGATTGCCACAGTCTGTCGGTGACCGTCGATTCATAAGGCGGGTGAAAGCCGTCGAGGATGTGGGACGCTGCGGTGGTCAGCACGCCCTTCGTGCAATAGAGGTCCTTGATCGCGATCGGGATGCCGTCGAGCGGCAGGGCCTCTCCCCGGGCGAGCCGCCGGTCCGAGGCCTCGGCCATCGCCAGCGCCCGCTCGGGGGTCGGCGTGATGTAGGCGTTGAGCGGGGCGATCTCGGCGACCGCGTCGTTGTAGGCGGCGGTAAGCTCGCGCGCAGAGACTGACTTGCCGGCGAGCCCGTCGCGGGCCTCGGCGAGGGTCAGGCGGAGCAGCGACGGGTCGCTCACTCGACCACCTTGGGCACGACAAAAAAGCCGCGAGCCGTCCGCGGGGCATTGCCGAGGATGTCGTCGCGGCAACCGCCGTCGGTCACCTGGTCCTCGCGCATCGGCAGTCCGGTCGCCGCGACGCTCGCCATCGGGGGTACCCCCGAGGTGTCGACCTCGTTCAACTGCTCGATCCAGGTCAGGATTTGCGAGAGTTCGTCCGCCACCGGGGCGAGATCGGTTTCGGAGAGCCTGATCCGCGCCAGGGCCGCGATATTCGCTACGGCGGCTTTGTCCAATGCCATGCCCTCACGATCTCCGGAACGGACCGTCAAAACGAGCTATCATCGGTTGTGATCCTAAGCAATCCCTTGGAATTGCGCGACGCGGTGCCAGCCGGGGCGCGGCTCATGGGCCTCGACGTCGGCACCAAGACGATAGGCCTCGCGTTGTCCGACACTCGCCGGGTCATCGCCACGCCCATCGAGACGATCCGCCGGCGCCGCTTTCGCGAGGATATGGCGCGCCTGTCGGCGCTGATCGAGGCCCATGGCATCGCCGGCCTTGTCATCGGCTTGCCGCTGACCCTCGCCGGCACTGAGGGGCCGCGAACCCAGTCGGTGCGCCAGTTCGCGAGAAACCTCCTCGCCGTGCGCGATCTGCCCACCGTCCTCTGGGACGAGCGCCTCTCGACCGCCGCAGTGACCCGAGAGATGATCGCCGCCGACCTGACCCGCAAGCGCCGCGGCGACATCGTCGACCGCGTCGCCGCCGCCTACATCCTGCAGGGCTGTCTCGACTTTCTCGGGCGCGCCGCCTAGCGCTTCGCCAAGAACACCAGCTTCTTCTATTGCGGTTGCTGCGCTCGACCGGCCGCCCATCTAATCATCATGGATAACTCGGCCGCCGGTCTGATGGACGGCGGCATTGTGGGCCACTGAGCGGACACGAGGTTTGGGTCATGGAATTCGAGAAATACACCGATCGCGCCAAAGGGTTTCTGCAATCGGCGCAGACGATGGCGTTGCGACGCGGCCATCAGCGGCTGACGCCCGAGCATCTGCTCAAGGTCCTTCTGGAGGATAGCGAGGGGCTGTGCGCCAACCTCATTCGCGCCGCCGGGGGTGACCCGAAAGCGGCGCTTCAGGCCGTTGATGCCGAGCTCGACCGGCTGCCGCGCGTCGAAGGCTCGGGGGCGGGCCAAGTGTACATGTCGCCCGAACTGGCGCGGGTCTTCGAGCAGGCTGAGCAATTGGCGCAGAAAGCCGGCGACAGTTTTGTCACGGTCGAGCGGCTGTTGCTCGCGCTGGCAGCGGCCGCCGGGACCGGGGCGGCAAAGGCGCTGGCGGCGGCGCGGGTGGATGCGCAGAGCCTTAACCGCGCGATCGAGGAGGTCCGCAAGGGCAGGAAGGCCGACAGCGCCTCGGCCGAGGAAGGCTACGACGCCCTCAAGAAATACACCCGCGACCTGACCGAAGCGGCTCGCGAGGGCAAGCTCGACCCGGTCATCGGACGCGACGAGGAGATCCGCCGGACCATCCAAGTGCTGTCGCGCCGGACCAAGAACAACCCCGTTCTGATCGGCGAACCGGGGGTCGGCAAGACCGCGATCGTCGAGGGCCTGGCGCAGCGCATCGTCAACGGCGACGTGCCGGAGAGTCTCAAAAACAAGAAGCTTTTGGCGCTGGATCTCGGGTCGATGTTGGCCTGCTCGAAATATCGCGGTGAGTTCGAGGAGCGCCTCAAATCGGTGTTGCAGGAAGTCACCTCGGGCGCCGAGGGGATCATCCTGTTCATCGACGAATTGCACACGCTTGTCGGCGCTGGGAAGGCGGAAGGCGCGATGGACGCCTCCAACATGCTCAAACCCGCGCTGGCGCGTGGCGAATTGCATTGTGTCGGTGCGACGACGCTCGACGAATACCGCAAGAACATCGAGAAGGACGCCGCGCTCGAACGGCGCTTCCAGCCGATCTATGTCGGCGAGCCCTCGGTCGAGGACACGATCTCGATCCTGCGCGGCATCAAGGAGAAATACGAGCTGCATCACGGGGTGCGGATCACCGACGGCGCGATCGTTGCCGCGGCGACCCTCGCCAACCGCTATATCACCGACCGCTTCCTGCCGGACAAGGCGATCGATCTGATGGACGAGGCCTCGGCCAGGCTGCGCATGACGATCGACTCAAAGCCCGAGGAATTGGACGAGCTCGACCGCCGCATCGTGCAGTTGAAGATCGAGCGCGAGGCCTTGAAGAGGGAGACCGACCCGGCCTCGCGCGAGCGGTTGCAGCGCTTGGAGCAGGAGCTCTCGCAACTCGAGCAGCAATCGGCCGAACTGACCGCGCAGTGGCAGGCCGAGAAGCAGAAATTGGCGAGCGCGCAGAAACTCAAGGAGCAGTTGGACCAGGCGCGCATCGAATTGGAGCAAGTGCAGCGGCGCGGTGACTGGGCGCGCGCCGGCGAGCTTGCCTATGGCATCATCCCCGACCTCGAAAAGCGACTCGCCGACGCCGAAGCCAAGGAAGGCCGCGGGATGATGGGCGAGGAGGCGGTCACCGACGAGCAGATCGCCGCGGTCGTGTCGCGCTGGACCGGCGTGCCGGTCGAAAAGATGCTCGAAGGCGAGCGCGGCAAGCTCTTGCACATGGAAGGCGCGCTCAAATCCCGCGTCGTCGGCCAGGAGGAGGCGATCGCCGCGGTCTCGCAGGCGGTACGCCGCGCGCGCGCCGGGTTGCAGGACCCCAACCGGCCGATGGGCTCGTTCCTGTTCCTAGGGCCGACCGGCGTCGGCAAGACCGAGCTGACCAAGGCATTGGCGGCGTTCCTGTTTGACGACGAGCGCGCGATGGTGCGCATCGACATGTCGGAATACATGGAGAAGCACTCGGTCGCCCGGCTGATCGGCGCGCCGCCCGGCTATGTCGGCTATGAGGAGGGCGGGAGCCTGACCGAGGCGGTGCGCCGGCGACCTTATCAGGTGATCCTGTTCGACGAGATCGAAAAGGCCCACCCCGACGTCTTCAACGTGCTGTTGCAGGTGCTCGACGACGGAAGGCTGACCGACGGCCAGGGCCGCACCGTCGACTTCCGCAACACCTTGATCGTGCTGACCTCGAACCTCGGCAGCGAGTATCTCGCGAGCCTGCCCGAGGGGCAGAGCGTCGACGCCGCGCGCGGCCAGGTGATGGAAGCGGTGCGGGCCGCGTTCCGGCCGGAGTTCCTCAACCGGCTCGACGAGATCCTGCTGTTCCGCCGGCTGTCGCGCGACGACATGGTCGGCATCGTCGACATCCAATTGGCACAATTGCAGAAATTGCTCGAAGACCGCAAGGTCACGCTCGAGATCGACGCCGAGGCGAAGAAATGGCTCGCCAACACTGGCTACGACCCGGTCTACGGCGCGCGGCCCTTGAAGCGGGTGATCCAGCGAGAATTGCAGAACCCGCTCGCCGAGAAGATTCTGGCCGGCGAGATCCGCGACGGCGAAACCGTCCGGGTCACCGCAAGCCCGCTCGGCCTGTTGCTGCACCCCGAAAAGCACGACGAGGATCTCGAAGCCCAGCGCCACGCGGCGCAATAAACGTTGCACCTCACTCACCAAGCCCTCAGGCTTGGTCCCCCTCTCCCCGCTCCCGTTGGGCGAGTGTATTTCGGCTCCCTCGCCCCGCTTGCGGGAGAGGGCCGGAGTGAGGGGCTTGCTGGAGGAACGCATGGCGCTAGAGACCCGGCCGATAGAGAACCACTTTGCCCGCGAGTTGCTGGGTTTGCGTCTCTGGGAGCCGTTGGAAGATGCGACCGTTGATCAGCTGCGCGATCTATGGGCCCACCACCCAGTGCTGGTGTTTCGGCGACAGACTCTCTCGGAGCAGGAATTGGCTAAATTCAGCGCCCTTTTCGGCCCGCTGGAACGCGTCGTCCGCACCGAATGGGCATCGCCGGTCGTCCCCGAGGTTGGGCTCATCTCCAACCTCAAGGACGGCCAAGGAAAGCCGATCGGCGGGCTCGGCGACGGCGAGCTGCAATGGCATTCCGACCAGTCCTACATGGGCAACCCGGCAACCGGCGCGATGCTCTACGCCGTCGAGGTGCCGCCGGAGGGTGGGACAACATCCTGGTTGGATCTGTCGGCTGCCTACGAAGGGTTGCCCGAACGGCTGAAGCGCCAGATCGAGGGCAGGCGAGGGGTATTCGATTATGTAAAGCGATTGGCCGGCTACCAAGGGGTCGACCGCGTGATCTCGGCGGAAGCGAAACGCAAAACCCCGCCCGTCTTGCACCCGCTGGTTCACACGCACCCGATGACCGGCCGGAAGGCACTCTATCTCGATTCCACGACGACAATCGGGATCGAGGGAATGGAAGATGCGACGGCCTCGGCTCTCCTCGACGAAATTTACACTTACGCGACGCGGCCGGAAGTTGTTTACCGTCACGACTGGCAAATCGGCGACGTGGTCATGTGGGACAACGGCTCGACGATGCATCGGCGGGAGCCGTTCGATCCCTCAGCGCGCCGGCTGATGAAGCGGACGACGATTTTTCTTCCCCGCGAGCGGCACATCGTGCCGGAGGGCTGGCTCGCAACGCAGGAGGCAACGGCGTGAGCGCTGTCGAGGCGAGAGATGCCGAGCTGGGGCTGATCGAGAAGGCCAAACGCGTTCTCCCCGGTGGGACATTCGGCAATTTTCCCGGAGATGTCGTGATCCGCGAGGGGCGCGGCGGGCGGGTCTGGGACGAGAGCGGCAAGGAATACGTCGATTTTCTGTTGGGCTCGGGCCCCATGCTGGTCGGTCACGCCCATCCCGAGGTGACCGCCGCCGCCCAGGCGGTTGTCGCCAAGGGCACGACGTTCTTCGCGAATAACCGGTACGGGATCGAACTCGCCGAAGCCATTATCGACGCCGTGCCATGCGCCGAACAGGTGCGGTTCGTCAGCACCGGGTCGGAAGCAGACCTCTACGCAATGCGCGCCGCTCGCGCTTTTCGGAAGCGCGACAAGATTCTCAAATTCGAGGGCGGCTACCACGGCATGAGCGACTATTCGCTGATGAGCCTCGCCCCGAAACGACCCGGCAATTTCCCGCAGCCGATCCCGGACTCCGCCGGCATACCGCGCAGTTTGCGAGACGAGATCCTGATCGCGCCGTTCAACGATCTCGAAGTCGTCACCGGCCTCGTCCGCGAGCACAAGGACGAGCTTGCCGGCGTGATCGTCGAGCCCTTCCAGCGCATCATCCCGCCCGCCCCCGGCTTCCTCGAGGGGCTGCGCAGAGTGACGGCCGAGAACGGCGTCCTGTTGATCTTCGACGAGGTGGTGACCGGGTTCCGTCTGGCCTATGGCGGTGCGCAGGAATATTACGGCGTCGTCCCCGACCTTTGCACGCTGGGCAAGGTGATCGGCGGCGGGTTTCCCCTCGCGGCGATCGCCGGACGGGCCGACATCATGGCCCATTTCGACCGTGCCGCGGTTGGCGACGACGGGTTTTTGATGCAGGTCGGCACCCTGTCCGGCAATCCGGTGGCGGCCGCAGCCGGTCTCGCGACCCTCGAAATCCTGAAGCGGCCGGGAGCCTACGAACGCATCTTCGCGACCGGCCGTGAACTGATGGCAGCCCTCACCGAGCTGTTGCGGGCGCACGGGGCAACCGCGCAGGTAACCGGGGAGCCGCCCCTGTTCGACGCCGTGTTCAGTGAGGAGCCGGCACGCGATTATCGCGGCACATTGCGGGGCGACGCCGAGATGCTGCGGCGGTTCAATGCGCTGCTGCGCGAGCGCGGCATATTGAAAGGCGAGCAGAAATATTACGTGTCGCTGGCCCACACGCCGGAGGACATCCGGCATACCTGCGACGCTTGGGCTTCCGCAATCGAGGCGCTCACCCGCTAACGGCGGTTTCGGCTACCAGATTCATCGCGCGAGGCGGTCGCCCCGCTCGCGGAGTTCGGCGAAGAGGCGCCGCGTTTCATCCTCCGCAAGGGAGCCCCCGGCCGCGCGAGAACCGATGCCAACCCCGACGTCCTTGGCGAAGGTCTGGTAGGCCGTTTCTACGATTGTTCTACTTGCCCGGCCAACTTGCTTCCATTTGCTACATCCTGCGTTTGAGGAAAACAGGACGGCGACTGGCGACAGTTCTCGGCAGCTCGATCGGACCGGATTGGTTTAGGATGCGCTATTCATCGAGGGGAGGTCACCATGAGCGGGCACTTCGTCGACATCCCACGGGGTCGCGCCTACACCGCCAACCCCGAAGCGGGGAAAGGGCCGGGGCTCCTGATATTCCCCGACGTCGCGGATGGCGATCGAGACTTGCAAGAACTCGGCGCTCTCTATGCCGCCGAGGGTTATGTCGTGCTTTGTCCCGAGGTCTCCGCCTTGTCCAAAGGCGTCGAGGACGTTGTGGCCGCCGCTGCGGTCCTGCGCGCCCGCAGTCAATGCACCGGAAAAGTCGGAGCGCTTGGCTTCGGCTTCGGCGGAAACCTTGCCCATCTCGCAGCGGCGGAGGGCGGTGTCGATTGCGCAGTTTCCTATTACGGCTGCGGTATCGATTTTGGCCTCGACCTCTCCAAGCGGATCGCCTGTCCGTTTGTCGCCCACTTTGCCGAGAATGACCCGCAGATCCCGCCGCAAGCAGTGACGCAAATGCAGGAGGCCGTTTCCAATCACCCCGGTGTCGCGATCTACGTCTATCCCGGTGTCGCGGCCGGGTTCGATCGCGCTGGCAAGCCGAACTATGACAAGCAAGCGGCGGGGCTCGCGCATTCTCGTTCGATAGCGCTCCTGCGCCAGGCGATGGGTCCTCACTACGACCTTGAGGCGCTATGGGAAAAGCACACGAAATATGAATTCGCCACGCGCGATGTTGCCGCCACGATGCGGACGATGGTGGCCGAACCCTACGTCAACCATGTTCCAGTGATGACCGGCGGTGTCGGTCAGCGCGACCTGGCCCGATTTTATGCCGATCATTTTATTCCGAAATTGCCGGCCGACACCAAGCTGGTACCAATCTCGCGGA
>Ga0126381_100001156_pt1 | contig 28636 bp, 24 predicted proteins | sample PanSoiMetPlot_28_FD_96465 | JGI IMG/M metagenome (GOLD analysis project Ga0126381, IMG submission 96465) | Tropical forest soil microbial communities from Panama - MetaG Plot_28 | ecosystem: Environmental > Terrestrial > Soil > Tropical forest > Bulk soil | place: Panama | collected 2016-02-17
CAAGGTCTTGTAGCGAAGAGACCGTTCGATCGGGTAGCGGGTTTCGGGTAGCGGGTTCAGGGTTCTTTGGTTCGAACCGAGAACCCTCTACCCTGAACCCGCTACCCGAAACCCGCTACCCGATCTGGCCCAGCCCGCCGGACGCGTCGACCAGTGTCGTTTTGGCGTGATCTAGATCACACAAGCCGCGTGATCGTGGTCACTGCGCGACATCTCGTCTGTTTCTAAGCTGCATGCATAGGGCGCGAATGAATGACGCGCCGGAGGACGACCGCCATGCAGCAGTTAGCTCGCTTGATCGACTTTCCCGTTGTTCGTCCCGTCACGGGGCATGTCCCGCCCGCGGTTCGAGCGGCACAGCCCCAAATCGTCACCACGGCGCCATGGTCGCGGGAACGCTGCGAGCAGATGTTCGTCGCCGAGCTGCCGACTATCCAGAGAATCGTCGCAGGTCTGGCTCGCCGCTATCGTCTCTCGGCCGCCGACGCCGAAGACTTCGCGTCCGAGGTGCAGCTGAAAATCATCAGCGACGACTACGCCGTGCTGCGGAAGTTCCACTCGCGGTGCCGGCTGCGCACGTTTCTCACGGTGGTGATCCGCCGCATGTTCCTCGATCACCTGAACGCCAAGTGGGGCAAGTGGCGGCCGTCGATGCGCAGCCGCCGCCTCGGCGCGACTGCCGTGCGCCTCGAGCAGCTCACCGTCCGCGACGGCCTGACGTTCGATGAGGCGTTCGCGATGCTCACGACCGAAGACAAAGGGCTGGATCGCGAGGCGCTCGAAGGCCTCTGCTCGGGTTGCCGGCACCGGGGACGTCCCCGATTCGTGAGCGACGAAGAGGTCGGCGAAATCGCGTCGGACGCGCCCTCGACCGACGACGGTCTCGCCGTCGAGAGCGCGCAACACCTCACCGATCGCGCAAGCGAGGTCGTCCGCGCGGCACTGATGACCGCGCCGGCTCACGATCGGCTCGTCCTTCGGTTGCGCTTTGCCGAGGGTCTTTCGATCGCGGAGATCGCCCGGCGCCTCGGGTTCGACCAGAAGGAGCTGTATCGGACGGTGGCGCGCCTGCTCGAGCGCCTGCGTGGCGCCCTCGACCGGAGCGGTCTGCGCGCCGACGACGTGCTGTCGGCGATCGGGCGAAAGGAGACGACCCTGCGGGCGCTGTTCGTACCCGACAACGTCGTGGCGATGCCGGCGCCTGCTTCCCCCTCATTTCGCGCTGGTTCCGCCGGGGAGGGTGGGCTATCTTCAGCAGACCGAGAGCATCGTGCGTCCGACCATGAGCGAGGACGTCGTATACGACCACTTGCGGCGTGTCACGCTGTTTGACAGCGTGCCACCCGCGGATCTGCGCTCCGTCGCGAAGGCGACGCGGACCGTTGTGAAACAGAAGTTATCGCTCATTTACGAGGAGGGGAGTCCCGCCGACGGCTGCTATGTGATCACGTCCGGGAGGGCGAAAGTCGTCTTGAGCGGACTGGACGCGAGCGAAGTGATTCTCAACTGGGTCGGACCCATGCAGCTCATTGGCGAACTGTCGCTGATCGACGGCTCCCTGCGCAGCGCGAGCCTGGTCGCTTTGGAGGAGTGCCGGCTGCTCAAGTTGCCAAAGCCGTCGTTTCTCGAATTGCGAAACAATCGAGCGTTCGAGGACAAGCTCTTTGCTCACGTCACGGCCATGCTTCGGCGCGAGACCGAGCAACTCAGGGTGATTTACACCTACAACGCCGACGAGCGTGTGTCGTGGTCGCTGGCGAGATTTGCGATTGGCAACGGATGGCGCAGCGGCGAGCCGGTCGTCATTACGCCGAAGCCGACTCGCGGCGAACTGGCCAGCATGGCTGGCTGCGAGCCGGAGACCGTCAGCAGAGTGATGCGGAAACTCAAGAAAGCCGCCCTCGTCGTCGACGACACGCACTCATTCAGGCTCGATCCGCGAGGGTTTCGAACCTACCTCGAAAGCGCCGCACGCTGCCTCCTGGCCTATTGATTTATGAAATGCAAACCTATTCCGAATCCGTCGCTGGACCTGTTGCTGTTTCCGCAACACGATACGGCGTACGTCCATTTCGAAGACGCGGACTCGAACCCGTTCGAAGCTGACGCGCGATCGTTTTCAGCGGTCAACGCCTGGTGGCTCGCGGATGCAGCACTCCTCGCCTATTGGGACGAACCACAGGCTCGGGAGATCTGGACACGGGCCAAATTGCATTTCAAGTTCTTGTCCAGGGGCGGCAGCCAATGCCACGTGGCGTGGTCAGAGCGGTTCGTCATCGTGGCCTTTCGCGGAACCCAGCCAAACAGCATTCAGGATCTCCTGACGATTCTCGACGTCAAGCACGCCCGGTACGAGTTCGGCGGAAAAGTACACTGCGGATTTCGCCGCGCGCACATTGAGATCTGGCCTTTCGTCCAAAAAGAACTCGACCACCTCGCGAACGGCCGGACCGTGTGGTTCACCGGCCACAGTCTGGGCGCGGCGCTCGCCGATCTTTCAATGGACCAGTTCCCACAAGCGGCCGGTGTTTACACGATCGGCTCGCCGCCTGTAGGCGATCGCCGTTTCGCCCGAGGATTCGCCCGCCGGTATTCCGATCGCAGCTTCCGGTACGTCAATCACCACGACATCATCGTCTGGCTTCCGGGAGCGTTGGCGTTGCTCCTCGGGAGCTATCGGCACGTGCCGCAGCGAAAGTACATCAACGCGGAGGGCAAGCATTCGGGCGTTCTGGGTGTCCGTGATTGCGTGGCGCTCGTCGCGTCACGGCTCAAGACGCTGGCTCGAGGCGCCGTCCCCGGCGTTCCGTTGCCTCGGCCGGTGGTTGACCACACGCCGAAACGGTACGCGGTTCAAATCTGGAACGCGCTCGTCGATCGCGCGGCGCACGTCGAACCCGCACATGTCTGACCAATGACGCAACGCGTCCGCTCTGGAAACCACGTCGACATCGCCGCATTCGTTCCGCACTTCTTGCGGCAACAGCTCGCACGCGAAGGAGCGGCCGGCGGCCCGGGCGCCGAGACCGTATCGGCGGCCGTCATGCTCGCGGATCTCTCCGGGTTTTCAGCTCTGGCCGAACGATTCGGGCGACAGGGTACGCGGGGCGTCGAGGAGCTGAAAGAGCTGCTGAACGGGTTGTTCGGACCGCTCGTCGACGATGTGCACGACCATGGCGGCCATGTTCTGAAGTTTCCCGGTGATGCGGTGCTCGCTTTTTGGCCTGCGATTGACAACGACGTGTCCACTGCCGCGCTGCTGGCCGCCCACTGCGGACTCGCGGCACACGAGAAGGTGCGAAATATAAGGACACCCGACGGGGCTCAGCTCCACCTGCGCGTGGGCCTCGGCGTCGGCACCGTGTGGACGGCGGTGGTTGGCGGGACCGCCGGCCGCCTCGAGCTGCTGGTTGCCGGCGAAGGGCTGGGACGCGCTGTCCGCGCGCTCGGTGCGGCGGCGCCAGGAGAGGTCGTCGGCTCGTCTGAGATGCGGAAGTACATCGCGCGGCACGCCCGCGCGAGTCCGCGCGACGATGGCCACGTGAGAATCGACTCGGTTGACGTCGATGCCGCGACGCCACGCGACGTGCTCCTGGCTGCGGAATGTCCAGAGCCTCTCCTGCGCCCCTATGTACCGCGAGCCATCCAGGCAAAGCTCGACGCCGGTCACACCGACTGGCTCGCAGAGTTCAGACGTGTCACCGTCCTGTTCGTCAACATCGTCGGCATCGACTTCACCGCAGCCGATCCGCGCGGTCCGTTACAGCGCGCGTTCAGCGCCGTGCAGGCGGCGGTCTACCGGTACGACGGCAGCATCAATCAATTGTTGGTCGACGACAAAGGCACGGTCGTCGCGTGCGGCTGGGGCCTGCCTCTCCACGCGCACGACGACGATGCGATGCGCGCCGTGCGGGCGGCGTTCGACATCCGAAACGCGCTGCGTGACATGGGTCTCGAATCGTCGTGCGGCATCGCGACTGGCGATGTGTTCACCGGTTTGCGTGGCAACGACACGCGGTGCGAGTACGCCATGATCGGCGACACCGTGAACCGTGCCGCGCGGTTGATGCAGATAGCCGGCGACCGGCACGTGTTGTGCGATGCGGCGTCGTTCGAACGCGCGTCCGATCGCGTCGAGTTCGAGGCGCTGCCACCGGTCCGAGTGAAAGGCTTCGAGCGTCCGATCGCGGTGTATCGGCCAGTGCGTCTCGCGACGATCGGACCGTCACAGATCATCGGCCGCGTTGCCGAACGACAGCTGCTCCGCGACAGGCTCGAGGCGCTCGTCAGCGGAAGACGTCCCGGCGCCGTCATCCTCGAAGGCGATGCGGGGATCGGCAAGAGCCGACTCGTCGCCGATGTGATCGACGCGGCCGTCTCGCAGGGTGTGAGAACGCTGCTCGCCGGAGGCGACGAGATCGAGCGTTCCGCGCCGTACCACGCATGGCGTCCGTTGTTCGAGAACCTGCTCGGACTGCGACGCGCCTCTGTGATGGAGGCGAACCAACGTGTGGTGGACCTGGTGCAATCCGACGCGCGCCTGCTGCCGTTTACCGCTCTACTCAACCCGGTTCTGTCGTTGAACGTTGTCGAGACCAAGGTGGCGGAACGCGTGCCTCCACGGGGACGCGCGATCCTGACCCGCGATCTCCTGCTGCATTTGTTTCGACGCGCCATCCGGGAACAACCGACGCTTCTCGTGCTCGAAGACGCGCATTGGTTCGATTCAGCCTCCTGGGCCCTCGTCGAGGCGATTGTGCGCGCCTCCGCGAGCGTATTCCCGCTGTTGGTGATGCGTCCGGTGACGCTCACGGAGAGGCCCCCAGAGCTCGTTCGGTTGTCTGCGGCCGAGGGCGTGCTCGCAGTACGACTTGACGGATTGGATCCGGAAGAAACGCGATCCCTCGTCTGTCAGCAGCTTCGCGTGCGCGATCTGGACGAGCCGTTGGCGCATGTCATTCGAGAAAAAGCGGACGGTCATCCGTTCTTCACGGAAGAACTCGTGCATGCCCTTCGCGACCGCGGTCTGCTCGAAGTCGAGCATGGCATGTGTCGATTCGCGTCACATGCGACCGCCCAGTCGCTGCAGATTCCAGACACCGTTCAGGTTGCCGTCACAAGTCGCGTCGATCAGCTCTCGGTCGCCGAGCAGCTCACGGTCAAAGTGGCGAGCGTCCTCGGCACGACATTCGAGCTCGACGCGCTCCGCTCGGCGTACCCGATCGATATTGACGCGGTCAATCTTCGGACACAGCTCGACGCGCTGGTCGATCGCGATCTGTTTCGACGAACGGCGCCAGAGCCTCCGGTCACGTATGCATTCAAACACGCGATCACGCAAGACGTGGCCTATAGCCTGCTGCCGTACGGCCAGCGGCGCCAACTTCATGCCCGCATAGCGGAGTGGTACGAGCACCGCCATTCCGAGAATCTCGCGGCGGTCTCTTCGTTGCTCGCGCACCACTGGAGCAGGGCGGATGTCGCCGAGCGCGCGATTTTCTATCTGGAAAAGGCCGGCGAACAGGCCGTGGGCCGGCACGCCAACCAGGAGGTCGCCCGTTTTTACGCCGAGGCGATCGCAATCGATCGGCGCGCAGAGGATCGCCCTGAACCCCATCGCCCGATTCAGATCGGACGCGGGCGTTTCGTCGGCGCGCACACCGCACAACGCATCCGGTGGCATCGCCGCCTCGGTGACGCGCAGATTAACCTGGGAAAATGGGATGAGGGCCGAAAACAGTTCGAGCGCGCTCTGACGTTGATTGGCAGGCCGCTTCCAGGTTCGTCGGCCATGTGGGCCGCCGGTCTCGGAGTGCAGACGTTCGTCCAATGCGCACGCCGCATCGGGCCGCGGTTGTTCGGGCAATTGTCGCCCGAGGCGATCGAGCTGCTGCGGGAAGCGGTCGGCGCGTACGCGCGCGTCGGCGCAAACGCGTATCAATATGACAGGCTGGTGCAGGTGAGCTACTGCCTGATCGCGAGCATCAACCTTGCCGAGCGCCTCGGACCAACGGCCGAATTCGCGGTCGCATGCAGCGATATGGGAAATATCCTGGGCCTCGTCCCCCTTCGGCCCCTCGCGCGGACCTACCACCGGCTTGCGACGACCACCGCAAACCAACTCGGCGATCCGGTGATGACCGCGCGCGTCCGCGCGCGCGCGTCGGTGTTCCAGCTCGCGCTTGGCAACTGGAGCGAAGCCTGTACCGATCTCGATCTGTCAATGACGCTCTGCGATCAGATCGGCGACTCGTATGTCTGGGAAGAGAATGCCACGTTCAGATCGTTGGCCGCACTGCTCACCGCCGACTTTGAGTTGGCCGCACGGCTGGGCGCGGAGATTCGCCGGCGCGCCGCGGCGGCAGGATCGTTGGGCCACGAAATCTGGGGGTTCGTCGCCGAAGTGTGGGGAACCCTCAATCTGGGTCTCCACAGCGCGGCACTCGACCTCGCGGAACGCGGACTGCGCCTCGTGGCGACCGCCGAACGGACCGACTCAGGTGCCCGGGTGGCGCTGCTCGCTGCGAAGGCGCTGGCGCACGTCTCGCGCGCTGAATTCGATCCCGCGCGTGAAGCCGTCGACGCCAGCGTCGGCGTGCTCGCGAAGTCTGCCGAACGGAGGTATTTTGCCGTCATCTACTTGAGCGGCGTCGTTGAGACCTGCCTGGCGTTGTGGGAAGCGGCGCCAGGCGATCGTGCCATGGACGCTCAGGTCCGGGTGTCGCGTCTGTGCCGCATGATCGATCAGTACGCCCGCATCAGTCCGCCGGGACGCGCGCGCGCGTGGCTCTGGCGAGGATGCATGGACTGGCTGGGCGGTCGCTTCGAGCCCGCGCAACGCGCGTGGCGACGCGCCCTCGTCGAGGCCGACCGCTTCTCGCTGCCCTACGAGACTGCGCGCGCCCACTACGAAATCGGACGGCGTCTCGCGCCGACCGATCCCGAACGCATCCGGCATCTGCTGCAGGCGGAGGAAGGATTCCGCCGAGTGAAAGCCGAAGCCGACCTGAATCGTGTAAAAGCGTTCGGAATCACGAAGGCCGTCGTGATCTAGTGTGGTAGATTACGCGGACCGCGCCGCCGCGCGGCACTCCCGCACCTCGAGGCGATATGTTCGGCTTCCCCGCGCAGGTTATTGCGTTCACTGTCGTTGGGTGCGGCCTGTGGCTCATGGTGCTGGTGTGGGCCTACAGGCAGCGATACGAATCCAACCAGTGGCACCACTGCATCGCGCTGATCATCGCGACCGGCTTTTGGTGGCTGGGCGAGGCGCTCGCGATTCGACTGGGCAAATACGAGTACGCTCCGTTCCCCTCGTGGATCACGTTGCCGGGAGGAAGTGCGTCGGCAGCTCAACCCGACTTCCTCTACAAGGCCGTTGCTCTCCTCATGAAGTCGACGTCGGGTACGGTACTTGGGAGCTCGACCTGCCTCAATAAATGGTTCGTTCCGTTTCCGATCGTCGCACTCGAGGCCGCCCTCGTTTTCACGATCCTGCGTCTATCGGTTCTGCGTTTTAAAGGCCGCGGATGGCGTCCTGCCGTAGCGACGGCCGGCTTTAGCGGCCTTCTGATCATCAACTTGACGATGGTCGCCGACCCGGTGGTCAGCAAGACCGCGGAGTGCGCACCGATGCCAAACCCGCATACGGTTTTGGACTTCGGGTTGTGGCGCTGGATCACGCTCCCCGAATTTCCCGGCTACTGGTTCGGGGTTCCGCTGATCAACTACGCCGCGTGGCTGACAGCCTGCTTCGTCTTCGGCCTCTACATGCGGTGGCACGACGAACGCGCAGGCGGAGTCGACCGTCGGGAAAGAACGTTGCTCTCCTTCGTCGCCGTCGTGATCGTGTCGATCATCGCCATGATCGGGCTCTTGCTCGCGATCTACACTCCGCTCGGACGCGTGCTCCAGGGCGGAGAGGCGCGGCAGTTCTCTGGTCTGATCGCCCTCATCGTCCTCGCGTCGGCCGGGATATTCCTCGGTCGCCGGCACCACGACCCCGAACTCAAATTGTTCTTCTGGGCACCACAGCTGGTCGTCCTTGCGTTTTGTCTGTTCTTGCTTCTCCTGGAGCCGAACGGAAAGATCTTCGGACTGTGGACGTTATCGACTGCGATCCTCGCCGTGGTGATGGCGTGGCCCTACCTCGTGAAAGCAGCGGACCGACCGAAGCGGGCCGATGTTCAGGACGTCGGCATTCGCGGCTGATCCCGTGATCGCACGAACTGTCGGCCGCGTGCTCAACTCCGTTTGGGCGGCGGACCGCCTCGTTCGGCTCCACTTTCTCGTCTTCTCGGGCGTCTGGCCTTTGCTTGGTGCCGCCAGCGTACAGCCTGTACTGACGCTGAAGCAGGTTGCCGGCCTGCTTGGCGCGATGTTCGCCTTCCATACCTACACGATGGTTCTCAACGACATCGTGGACCTGCCGATCGATCGCACCGATCCTCGGCGTCAGCGCGACTTGATTGCGAGTGGCAGGATCGGCATCGGCGCGGCGCTCGCGATCGTTCTCGCACAACCGTTCATCTGCGTCGTGTTGACGCTGTGGATGGGGCGAGGTTGGAGTACGCTGGCGGTCGGGTTCGCGGCGATGACGATGTACGATCTCTCGGGCAAACGATGCGTGTTCCCGCCTTTGACGGACGCGATTCAAGGCATCGGCTGGGCCAGTCTCGCTGTGTACGGAGCGCAAGCCGTTGGAAGCGCGCCGAACACGCTGACGTGGATCGTCGCGGCATACGCGGTCGTGTTCACGCTCCTGTTCAACGGCATTCATGGTCCGCTGCGGGATCTCGCCAATGATTTCGTCCGCGGCGCGCGCACGACGGCGATTTTTTTCGGAGCCCGGCCGGGTGGCGCCGACCGTGGCGGCCACACGATTCCGACGCCGGTGAAAGCCTACGCATGGATGATGGCCGTGGGCGTAGTGGTTCTCAGCGCCGCAGTCGTGCTTCGCAACGATCTCGGGTACGCCACGGCCGCTCAGCTCTACACGGGCGCCGTCGTCCTCACAATCGACGTACTCATCCTGTTGTTGCAATTCAAGGTTGTTCGGCCGCTCGATCCGGCATGGGAAGCGGCGTACCGCCTTCAGCTGTACGCTGTCACCATCGGCCTGCCCGCTGCGTTTTTCGTTCGGCTCGATCGCGCCACGTTAACCAGTTTGTTTCTGCTCAACGCGGTGTCACTGCTGATGTTTGAGTCGACGCCGCTGGTCGTGGCCTGGTCGTGGCGCGCGCTCCGAGCGGCCGTCACAGGTACCGGTGGCGCCGGTGTTCGCGATCCCAGCGGCGCCGAGCGACTGGAACATGTCCACACAGCCGAGTGAGCGTCCGCGACTCTGGGGGAACACCGTCTTTCTTGTCGCGGCGCACATCGCCGCGGCGATAGCCATAATCTGGTCCCGCGCGAACCCGCCGAAGTGGCAGACGCTGGCGCTCGTCCTGATCTGGTACACGTGCTCCGGCCTGTCGATTACGGGCGGATACCATCGCCTGTATACGCACCGCAGTTATCGCTGCTCTCGCACCATCTCGATGTTCTATTTGCTGTTCGGGGCAGCCGCCGTCCAGAACTCCGTCGTGACCTGGGCGTCCGACCATCGTCGGCACCACGCACACACGGACGACCATCGCGACCCGTACGATCCGAGGCAGGGGTTCTGGTGGTCGCACATCGGTTGGGTGATGCGAGCTGACCCCTCTCGTGACTACTCGAACGTGCACGACCTGATGGCCAACCCCCTCGTGGCCTGGCAACATCGCATGTACCTGCCCATTGCGGTGGTTATGGCCGCTATCCTGCCGACACTGATGGCGTACTCGTGGAACGATGCGATCGGCGGCTTTGTGTGGGTCGCATGCTTCCGCGTGATTGCTCAGTTCCACTTGGCGTTCGCGATCAACTCTGTTGCCCATCGCTTTGGCACGCGGCCCTATTCGCGCGAGATCTCCGCTCGCGACAACGTCGTCCTTGCCTTCTTGACCATGGGTGAGGGCTACCACAACTTCCACCATCGATTTCCGTCCGACTACCGCAATGGACCGCGCTGGTTCGACTTCGATCCGACCAAGTGGCTGATCTCCGCGCTTGCCGCCGTTGGGCTCGCCTCGAACCTGAGGCGAGCATCAGGCGACGCGATCCTCAACGCTCGCGTCGAGCGAGCGCGCGGGCAATAGGATGCCCGCCTCGGTAGCTCCCACCGTCATGCTGTTCGCCAGGGATCGGTACCGCTCGACGGTGGAAACGATCCTCGCGAATGCCGACGTCCACGTCGACGGGAACCGTTCGTGGGACATCCGAGTGCACAATCGGCGCTTCTTCCGACGCGTGCTCGCTGACGCGGATCTCGGGTTCGCCGAGTCGTACATGGATGCCGACTGGAGCTGCGATCGAATCGACGAACTGACGACGAGGCTGTTTGCTGCGGACCTCGATAGGATTTCACCCCGTCCCGTCGACGTGCTCAACGCGTTCATTGCACGCGGTGTGAGCCGGCAGCCGCTCAGACGGGTCAGGCGTCTCGTCGCTGCCCATTACGACCTTGGCAATGATTTGTTCGAAGCCATGCTGGACAAGCGGCACCTGGCGTACACCTGTGCGTACTGGCGAAGTGGCGCCGCCACGCTCGAGGAGGCGCAGGAGGCGAAACTCGATCTCGTCTGCCGCAAGCTGGCGCTTGAACCAGGCATGCGAGTTCTGGATATCGGCTGCGGCTGGGGAGGATTCGCGAGGTATGCAGCCGAGCACTATGGCGTGTCCGTGACGGGCATCACGTTGTCTCGCGAGCAGGCGCAGCTCGGGTCAGCGCGGGCGGCCGGACTGCCGGTCGACATACGCGTGCAGGATTATCGGGAAGTGACGGACCAGTTCGATCGCGTTGTGTCGATTGGCTGCCTGGAGCATGTCGGCCATCGAAATCACCAGCGGTTCTTCGAAGTCGTTCGCGCCCGTCTGACGCGCGGCGGTTATGCCCTCGTGCATTCGATCGGAATCGCTCGCACGGAGTGCCGCGGCGGGCGGTTCATCGATAAGTACATTTTTCCGCTCGTCAATCTGCCCTCGATTGCCCAGATCGGACACGCGATCGACGGCCTGCTCGTCCTCGACGACCTGCACAACATCGGACCCGATTACGACCGTACGCTCATGGAGTGGAACAACCGCTTCCAGCAGGCCTGGCCGAAGCTCGAACCACGATACGGTTCGTTGCTCGGCGGTCGGTTCAAGCGGATGTTCGAGTTTTACTTGCTCGCCTCGGCTGGATTCGCGCGTTCGCGCCGCGCGCAGGTATGGCAGATGGTGCTCAGTCCTCCTGGCGCTCCGTTGCCTGAGTGTCGCTGTTTATAAGTGACCCTAGGTCGCGCGGAAAACGCACCCTCCAGCGCGTATGCTTTCGGTCCGCACGCCGCCTGTGGTGATCCGAACGCGTTCCAACGATCAGATCGTGCGGCGCGAACGCGTCCCGCGCTTCGCGACGGTTTTCGGCAAACCGACGGGGCCGCCCGCCGCTCCAATTCATCAACTCACCAACTCACGAACTCACGAACTGCTGCGCGCAGCATGCGCTCAAGACGATCGCAGCTGGGATCGCGACGAGGTGAAAGAGTGCGTAGCAGACGAAGTTGGACATCCAGACCAGGTTGAACGGCGCGTGCAACCAGTCGACGAACGACTGTTCGAGATAGGGCAGGCTTTGGCCGACGTTCGACAGAACGAAGACGGCAAGAATCAGACGAGCCCTCCGCGGCCAGATTCCAACCAGGCAGCATGTGAGGAGGGCGAGCAGCGCGCACCATTCGGCCCAGAAGGTCCACTCCCACGGATGGACGAAGACCACCAACTGCCACAATGCATCGGGCGGAGAGGAACGCGCCAGCCAGTCGAACGCGCCCGGATACCACGCGAGGTGCAGCATGATCGCGTAGTGCATGATGAAGTGCATCCAGACAGACGGCAACGCGAGCGCAACGACGACAACGACAGCCGTGACGCCGACGATATTCGGGTCGCTGCGGACGGCGGATGCGACGCAGACGGCCAGCGCGACGGCGATCTGCTTGCACAGCCACAGCGCGGAACGGCCGGCACTGTATTGTTCGACAAGGTCGCCGATCAGCGCTTCGTCCACGCCGAAGAAGGCCAGCACCGAGACCGCGACACTCATGCGGTGCCTCTCTGCAGCTCGGGCAGACCGCGCCACAATTTGACGAGCGTCCGCTGCGTGTCGCGGATCTCCCGGAGGCCTTTCGCGTTCACCTTGAAGTATTTCTTGGCGCGTCCTCCGCGTTCTGGAGTGGGATCGCCGACACGGGAAGAGATCAGGCCCTTGCTTTCGAGTCGATCGAGCGCCGCGTACACGCTGCCCAGCAACACGTCTTTGCCGCTGGACTCCTCGAGCTCGCGCGCGATCGGAACGCCGTACGCATCGTCGCCGACGCGCAGTATCGCGAGCAGGACCATCAGCTCGAAATTGCCGAGCGACTCGCGGCTCATTTATTCATTGTTATAGATGAAATCAACCTTCGGATGCAAGAACGTGATCGGTTCATACTTGAGAGAGCCAAGAAAGTCTTTGCGGCCTCTGCGTTTTAACTGTCGTCTACCTTTTCGTATATCCCGGATCTGATGGAAGTCCGCGAAAAGTCAGACATTTACGTTTATGCACTTCATCTGGCTAACTAGTCGACTTTGCAGAACTTTAGAGCGTATTGATCGGATAAATCAGAGCTCAGCAGTATCGTTTTTACCTCAGAATGTCACCTATTTGGTTGACTTTGGAAACGGTACAGGTAGGATCCGCTCGGCTTTCACGAAAAAATTGACAGCTCGACGGCTCTGCAGGGCGACAGCCTCGTCGCCCGTCGCGTTCCCTCGAGTCTCCCCCAGACGCGGCCAGGGTTTCCCTCACAAGATCCTGGACTGTAAGTCAAAGGGCGAAGCCTTGCGCTCGAAAGTCCTTTTCATCAACGGATTAGTGGCGATTCTGTTCTGTGCCCTAACTGTAGGGGCCTGCTCGAACGACGAGGCGGACGCGAAGAAGCGGATCACGCCCGAATACGACCAGGTCACGGGGCGACTGAAGCTGCTCAAATACGACTCCAACGGCAACGGCGTCGTCGACACCTGGAGCTATATGGAAGGCGCCCGGGTGGTCCGTATCGAAATCGACCAAGACGAGGACGGGAAGATCGACCGCTGGGAGTACTACGGTGCGGACCAGAAGCTCGAGAAGGTCGGTCTCTCCCGTCAGAACGACGGCAAGGCCGACGCGTGGCAGTACTTTGCGCCCGATGGATCGGTGGCGCGCCTCGAAATCTCCGGGCAGCGCGACGGCAAAATCTCGCGAGTCGAGCACTACGAAAAAGGCCGCCTCGTCAGCGCCGAGGAAGACAGCGACGGTGACGGCAAGTTCGACAAGTGGGAAACGTACGACGGCGACCGGCTCGCGTCGGTCGCCTTCGACACGACGCATCGCGGCACGCCGGATCGCCGCCTCGTCTACGGCGCCGACGGCTCGGCGCGCGTCGAGGTCGATCCGAACGGCGACGGTCACTTCGTTGGGGCCAATCGCCAATCCAATCCGCAATCCGCAATCCGCAATCCGCACTGATCTGAAGTCAGTCCTGTACCTCGGCTGCCCCGCGTCGGAACGCGCGGACACAGAGCGGTTGCTGAATGCGGCGAACCTGTCGGTGCTGTGGGCCGACAGCGTGCAGTACGCCTTGACCGAGCTGCAGCGGCGCGAAGTTCCTGTGCTCCTTGATCTGTCGCGCGGCGCGGCGGCGCTCCAGGTCGCGCGCGACATTCGATCCCATCGCCCCACCACGCTCATATTCGCGGTCGTCGATCCGCGGCGGCCTGATTTGACGACGGAGGCGGTGCTCGCGGGGATGGCGGACGTTTTCGCGCGGCCGATCGGCGGACGCCGCGTGGCCAACGCGATCGAGCGCGAGTTCGCCTACGGCGCGCGGCCCGGCAACGGTCGCGGCAACGCGGATGGCGCGCGAGGCGTCGGCCGAGCGAACGCCGATCTCTACAGCCACTCGCCCTCGATGCTCGACGTGGTGACGTTGATCTCGCGCGCGGCGACGATGCGCGCCGGCGTCCTCGTGCGCGGCGAAGGCGGGACCGGGCGTCAAGTCGCGGCGCGCGCGATTCACATCCAGCAGGGCCGCGAGGAGGCGGCGTTCGTCGCGATCGACTGCGCGTCGTACGAAGGCGACGAGCTCGACGTCGCGCTTTTCGGATCGCCGAACGGTCATGCGGGGAAAGGCGAGCGTGCGAGCGGAAACGATAATCCGCGCGGCCTCGAGCGCGTCAGCCGCAACAGCCGCCTGCACGACGCGCTCGGCGGCACGCTGTATCTGCAGCACGTCGCCGAGGCGCCGGCGCGCGTCCAGGTGAGGCTCGCGCGCGTGCTGCGCGATCGTGAAGCGGTGCTCGCCGAAACGGGCGACGCGATCGGCCTCGACGTGCGTCCGATGGCCGGCGTCGACGGCAGCATCGACCGCGCGGTGCAGGAAGGACGCATCCGCGAGGATCTCTTCCGCCGGCTGTCGGTGATCCGCATCGACATGCCGCCGCTCCGGAACCGCCGCGAGGACATTCCGGCGCTGGCGAATTACTTCCTCCGCGAAATCTGCGCCGCGCTGCGCGTGCCGCCGAAGACGCTCTCGCGGCCGGCGCTGGCGCTGATCGCCGCGCTGCCGTGGCGCGGCAACGCCGTCGAGCTCCGCGCGCTGCTCGAGAACGTCGTCTCGGGCGTGGAAGGCGGACGCGCGATCGCGCTTGAAGACGTCCTCGCGCACGTGCGCCTGGATGGCGGGTCGGTCGTCTTCTCGAACGTCGGAACGCTGAAGCAGGCGCGCGCCCGCTTCGAGCGCGAGTACATCGGTGCGGTGCTCGAGCAGCATCACGGCCGGATCAGCGAGGCCGCCAAGGCGCTCGGGATTCAGCGCACGAACCTCTATAGGAAGATGCGTTCGCTGCGTGTGGCCCGGGCGCGTCGTACGTAGTGCAAGATACTGATATGGACAGGCACGCACGGATTTTCGTCGCCGGGCATCGCGGCCTCGTCGGTTCTGCGCTCGTGCGCCGGCTGACGCGCGACGGGTTCACCAATCTGCTGATGGCGACGCGCGAGCAGCTCGACCTGCGCGACCAGGCGGCGGTGAATTACTGGTTCCGCGCGAACCGTCCCGACTACGTCTTCCACGCCGCCGGCACCGTGGGCGGGATTCTCGCGAATTCGACGCGCCCGGCGGAATTCATCTACGACAACATGATGATGCACGCGACGGTCGTGCATGCCGCGCATCTGCATCAGGTGAAGAAGCTGTTGTATTTGGGCAGCTCGTGCATCTACCCGCGTGAATGTCCGCAGCCGATCGACGAGTCGTTTCTCCTGACGGGTCCGCTCGAGCCAACCAACGAAGCGTACGCGCTCGCGAAGATCGCGGGCATCAAGCTGTGTCAGACGTACCGGCGGCAGTACGGATGCGATTTCATCTCGGCGATGCCGACGAACCTGTACGGTCCGTACGACAACTTCGATCTGACGAACTCGCACGTGCTGCCGGCGCTGATCCGCAAGTTCCACGATGCGAAGCTTCGGGGCTCACCTGTTGTTGTGATCTGGGGATCGGGAAAGCCTCGGCGAGAGTTCCTGCACGTCGACGATCTGGCGGACGCGTGTGTGTTCCTGATGCAACGGTACGACGAAGCCGAGCACATCAACGTCGGCACCGGTGAGGATCTCACGATCGCCGAGCTCGCCGATCTTGTGCGCCGCATCGTCTGTCCAGCCGCAACGCTGCGCTTCGACACGTCGAAACCGGACGGACCGCCGCGAAAACTCCTCAACGTCTCGAAGCTGCATACGCTCGGATGGCGCCACTCGATAGCGCTCGCGGACGGCATCGCGTCCACCTACGAATGGTTCCTTGCTCACGAGACGGTCGCCTCCTGAACACCAAACGCAGATGTGAGCTTTTTGCGTCTGATTTGACGTGACGCGCTTTTGATACACGATTTTCGGCCAACCGCTTGACCCGTCGAGACAAAGCGTCGATATTTATCGTCGAGTCTCCAGTAGCGCAGCCCTTCAAGGCTGCCATGAGGATCGATATGCGTCGGATTGCTGCCGTCGTTGCTGCCTTCAGCCTGTCGGTGTCGCCGCTCGTCGCCGCGCCGCGCCCCGCGCAGGCGCAGGCCGCGTCGCTGTCGGGCACCGCGACGAGTTCCACGGGTCAGACGCTCGCGAACGTCACCGTGCAGCTGCGGAACGTCGTCACCGGCCAGCTCGCCGGATCGACGACGGCGAGCGCGACGGGAACGTTTTCGTTCGCGGGATTGCAGGCGGGTCAGTACGCCGTTGAAGTCGTGAACGCGGCCGGCACAATCGTCGGCACGAGCGCGGCGATCACTGTTACCGCCGGCGCAGTCGTGACCGGCGTCACCGTCACCGCGAGCGCCGCGATTGCCGGTGGCGCAGCTGCCGGCGCGGGTGCCGCTGCGGCGGGCGCGGCAGCGGCCGGCATCAGCACCGCGGTGATCGTCACGACCGTGGCCGCGGCCGCGGGCGTTGCGGCGGTGGTGGCGGTCGCGGTGAACGCGAGCCCCTCGAAGTAAGGTCTGACTGGGGCCGCGTCCCCACCCTCGATTCGATTTCGCAGGCCGGGTCCTCTGGACCCGGCAAACACGCTCGGAACTCCCCCCAGCGGTTATCCTATCCGCCAAATTCTTTATAAAGGCGGTTTGCCAATTGAAGTCCTCGCGCGTTGTCTCGGTGTTCCTGCTGCTGTTGTGCGCGTCGGCCGGCTCTGCGTTTGCGCAGACGGGCGTCGACGATGGCGGTCCTGATCCCAAGACAGTTCGCGTGCGTTTGGGACCCGTCTTGATAAACCCCAGGCTCGAGCTGAAGAACCTCGGCGTCGACACGAACGTGTTCAACGAGCCCGACGATCAGAACCCGAAGAAAGACTTCACCGCCACGGTCACGCCGAGTGTCGACATGTGGATTCGGCTGGGGCCGTCGTGGCTGCAGTTCAACATCGCGGAAGATCTCGTTTGGTTTCAGGAGTACGCCAGTCAGCGATCCGCCAACGAAAACTACAAGATGACGTGGAAGGTCTCGCTCAACCGGCTTGCATTTACGGTCTCGCCAACGTATCTGAGCACGAACGATCGTCCCGGCTACGAAATCGACCTGCGCGTGCATCACATCGACTGGGGCGGGACCGCGGGTGTTGAAGTCCGTGCGTTCCCGAAAACGTCGATCGGTGTCACCGGTTCATACAAGAACATCACGTACGACCCGAACGCCGTGTACTTCGGCAGCAACCTCCACACCGATCTCGATCACACCGAAACCTCCGGCAACCTCGTCCTCGGATATCAGCTCACGCCTATGACCCGACTCAATGTGAGCGGCGGGCAGGAGCGCGATCGGTTCCAGTACGATCCGCTGCGCGACTCGGATTCCACGACAGTGCAGGGATCCGTCGCCTTCGATCCGCACGCGCTCCTCAAGGGCGGCGCGACGTTCGGTTATCGCGACTTCCGACCCAGCGATTCCTCTCTCGCCGGATTCGCCGGCTTCACGGCGCTCGGCGATCTCACGTATACGCTGCTCGGATCGACGAGATTTGAAGTCCAATTCAAGCGGGATATCGACTACTCGTACGACGTCAACCAGCCGTACTACCTGCAGTCCGGCATCAACGGCTCAGTCGCGCAGCAGATCTTCGGGCCGTTCGACGCCGTCGTGCGCGGCGGCATCGCCAAACTCGCCTATCAGGATCGCGTCGGCGCGGTCGTCCAGGTGTCGAACCGCGTCGACTACAACGACACCTACGGCGGCGGCGTCGGTTACCACTTCTCCAGTGGTCTCCGCGTCGGGTTCAACGTCGATTACTACAAGCGCGTCACCGACGTCACCCAGCGTCGATACGCCGGGTTGAGGTACGGCGCATCGGCCACGTATGACTTCTAGATACTTTCTCTCGCTGTTGCTCCTTTCCGTCCCAGTGGCGGCGTCCGCGCAGATCGCGGATCACCCGGCAGGCGCCTCTTCGACGGTCGTCGATTACGTCGTCGGACCGCAGGACGTTCTGACGATCACGTCGTACGACCAGGCCGATCTGTCCGGCAAATTCACCGTCGAAGCGGACGGGACGTTCACCTTCCCGCTCATCGGCCGGTTCAAGGCTGGAGGGCTGACGCTTCGCCAGGTGGAAACCAATCTGAAGAAGCGTCTCGTGGACGAAGGCTACTTCAGAAATCCGCAAGTGACGGTCGCCGTCGACACCTACAAGAGCCAGAAGATCTTCGTCGTCGGCGAAGTGCGGACGCCCGGTACGTATCCGTTGTCCGGCGACATGAGCCTCGTCGAGGCGATCGCGCGTGCCGGCTCGACGCTGCCGAGCGCGAGCGGCGAGGCTGTAATCGTTCACGCCGGCGAGAACGCGTCGGGTCCTACGATGCCGACGGCGGAGAGCAAAGACATCGTTCGAGTGAATCTGCGCGAGCTCGAGAATGGGTCTTTCGCCCAGAACGCCGCTCTGCGTGATGGCGACACGATCTTCGTTCCGCGAGCGCAGAGCGTCTACGTATTCGGGCAGGTCAAGAACCCAGGTGCTTACAGCCTTCAACAACAGAACACGACGGTCCTGCAGGCGCTCTCACTTGCTGGCGGCGTTACGGATCGTGGATCCACCAGCCGTATCCAGATCATCCGCATCGTCAACGGTGACAAAAAAGAAATCAAGGCAAAGCTAACAGACATCGTGCAACCTGCTGACACGATTGTTGTGCGCGAAAGGTTCTTCTGATGAGCGACTCCTCGTTCGACGACAATCGCAGCCAAACCACGGCGCGGCTGGATCTCGCGCCAGATATCCGTCTCAGCTCGCGTGTGCCTCGGTCGGAAAGCTACGAGCTTAACGACCGCGAAGTGCATCTGGTGGATTACATCAAGGTCCTCTACAAGCGCCGGTGGACGGCAATGACGGCTTTCCTGCTCGTTGTCATTTCCGTCACCGTGTACACATTCACGGTGACGCCGGTCTTCGAAGCGAAGACGCGGCTCCTCATCGAGTCGGAAAATCCGAACGTAGTGTCGTTCAAAGCCGTCGTCGACGAGGATCAGACGAAACAGGACTATTACCAGACGCAGTACAACATTCTGCAAAGCCGAGCGCTAGCCCGCCGCACACTTGAGGAACTGAAGCTGTGGGACAGGCCGCTGTTTGGCGGACAGACGGATCAGCGCTCGACGTTTTCGGCCATCCTTACCCCCCCGTTCGCGCTCGTCGGCGCACTCTCGTCTTCGAAGTCGTCGCCAAGGCTCACTGGACCTAATGCCATTCCCGATGCGGATGAGACCGCTGCCCAAACTCGGTCGATCGATCGATTTCTAGCGAACCTGACCGTCACGCCGATTCGAAACAGCCGGCTTGTCGATGTGAAGTACGATCTGCCTGACGGTGCGCTGGCTACAAGTATCACCAACTCGCTCGCCAAGAATTACATCGAACAGAACCTCGAGTACAAATTTACTGCGTCGAAGGACGCGAGTGACTGGCTCGGCCAGCGTCTCGCCGAGCAGCGTAAGGTCGTCGAGGAGGCTGAGGCGAAGCTGCAACGGTATCGGGAACAGAACGACGCGATCTCACTTCAGGATCGCGAGAACATCGTCGTCCAGAAGCTCACTGAGCTGAATGCCGCGGTTACACAGGCAAAAACCGATCGCTTCCAGAAGGAAGCAGCCTACAACCAGCTTCAGGCCTTGCGCAGCAACAGCCCGTCTCTAGATACGTTTCCGGCCATTCTGGGTAACACATTCATCCAGCAGCAGAAGGCAGACCTGGCGAATCTGCAATCCCAGTATGCACAGCTCGGTGAAAAGCTTGGACCGAATCACCCAGATATGATCAAGCAGCGTTCCGCCATTCAGGTGACTCAAACCAAACTGGATGCCGAAATCGTGAAAGTCGTGCAGTCCGTCAGAAACGAATACCTCGCTGCCGTCGCCAAAGAGAATAGTCTGACCTCGGCGCTTAATGCACAAAAGACCGAGGCTCTGGCGATGAACCGCAAGGGCATCGATTACAGCGTCCTCGATCGTGACGTACAGAGCAGCCGGCAGGTTTATGACAGTCTGCTGCAACGAGCAAAGGAAACAGGCGTCAGTACAGAACTGAAGACGAGCAACATCCGCGTGGTGGACGAGGCAGAACGGCCGCTTCGACCGATCAGTCCGCAAAAAGCCGCCAATGAGTTGCTCGGGGTCATTGGCGGTACCGTGTTCGCGTGTGGTCTCGTCTTCCTGTTTGAGTACATGGACAGTCGGATCAAATCGCCTGACGAGATCCGCATTCACCTCGGCTTGCCACACCTTGGGCTTTTGCCGGCGCTTGATCTGAAGAGGATGGGTGAAGGGTATCCACTCGTTAATAACGGTGTGCCATCGAATTTCAGCGAAGCTTTTCGAACGATTCGGACGAACGTGCTGTTTTCATCGACGCAGGAAGGCTCGTTCTCGATCGTTGTGACCAGCACAGGTCCTGGCGAGGGCAAGAGCATGGTCGCCAGCAATCTGGCGATTTCGCTGGCGCAGGCTGGACAACGAGTGCTCTTCATCGACGCCGACATGCGCAAGCCACGAGGGCACGCGATTTTTTCTATCGCTCAAGAGCCGGGTCTTTCGAATCTTCTGGTCGGCAATGCAAAAGCGAGCGAATCAGTGAGCAAGTCCCAGATCGCTGGCTTGTGGGTGCTCCCGGCCGGTCGTGTTCCGCCTAATCCTGCCGAGCTCCTGGGATCGCAACGATTCCGGGACTTCGTTCAGTCCGTAAAAGGACACTTCGACTGGGTCATTATTGACTCGCCACCCATCATGGCCGTTACCGATGCCGCGCTTGCGGCGCACGGCGCTTCGGGTGTGCTATTTGTCGTCGGCGCTGAAATGACCAGCCGTCATGCCGCGAGACGCGCTTTGGACCAGCTCGAGCAAGCGCAGGCGCGGCTTCTTGGAGCGGTCTTGAATCGAGTTGACCTCGAACGTAACGCGTACTATTACTCCCAATATTACAGACGCGAGTACTCCAGCTATTACACCGCAGCGAGTTAGACATCAAGAAGGGGCAGCGTGAGAAGCAAGGTTCTGGTTGCCGGCGCCGGTGGCTTTATCGGCTCACACCTGGTCAGGCGGCTCAAAGCGAAAGGATACTGGGTTCGTGGCGTCGATCTCAAGACGCCAGAGTTTAGTCCAAGTGCCGCGGACGAATTTGTTCTCGGTGATCTACGGGATTACCGCGTCGCGGCGGCCTGCGTCGAGGGTTTGTCCGAGGTCTATCAGCTCGCTGCAGACATGGGTGGTGCTGGTTACATTTTCACCGGCGACCACGACGCTGCTGTAATGCGCAATTCGGCATCGATCAACCTCAATGTCCTTGAGGCAGGCCGTACTGCTGGAGTGACGCGCTTTTTTTATTCCTCGTCGGCTTGTATTTATCCCGAGCGCAATCAAACCGATCCCAACAACCCGGTATGCTCAGAAGACTCCGCGTATCCTGCCGCGCCAGATAGCGAGTACGGATGGGAAAAGCTATTCAGTGAGCGGCTTTATCTATCGTACGCGCGCAACTACGGTCTTGGAGTTCGAATCGCCCGCTTTCATAACATTTTTGGCCCCGACGGCGCGTGGACTGGCGGTAAAGAAAAAGCGCCGGCAGCAATCTGCCGCAAGGTTGCTGAGGCGAAGGACGACGGAGAGATCGAGATCTGGGGCGACGGTGCGCAAACCAGGTCTTTTCTTTATATCGACGAGTGTATCGAGGGCGTGTGTCGATTGATGGAGTCACAATTCGAGGGCCCCGTCAATATCGGCTCGGAAGAAATGGTGAGCATCAACGGTCTCGCGGAGATGACGATGCACATCGCGGGCAAGAAGCTCAGCATCCGGCATATTGACGGACCTCTCGGAGTCAGAGGCCGGAGATCCGACAATCGGCTGATCACGGAACGTCTCAACTGGGCGCCGACGCGACCTCTGCGCGAGGGACTTGAAACAACATATCGTTGGATCGAGGTGCAGGTCGGCCTAAGGAGTGATCAGAGGTTCCTGGCGGGTTCAGGCGCCAATACGGATCTAGCAGGTATTCCCATCTAGAGTACGAGCGCCTGCAGACTCGCACCGCACGATCGCTCCTCGCGTCACTCATTTTCGTTCCTCGCAACCTTGACCACCTCTGAGCTTATCGCCGGAGCGTATCGTCCACGCGCGTGGCGGGGGGGCTTCGCCACACTAGTACCAAAACATCAGATCGAGCTGAGTTGGGTCCTCGTCGGTCAATGCGTCTCCACATTGGGAAGCTTGGTTGCCGTCAGAATGTTTACAACGTACTTGAAGCCGCAGGTATACGGCGATGTCGCGCTGGCGATGACTGGTGCGACATTCCTGCAACTTCTCGTCATGGGTCCGCTCGGTCAAGGCAGCCTCAGATTTCTGGCGGTTGCAGACGAGCAGGACGAGATCTCGTCGTACGTTCGTGCCGTAGCGAATCTATGTGGTTACGCGACCGCGGCAATCGTGCTGATGGGTATCATCGCCGCGGTGATCCTACAGCTGACACGGCGGTCTGACGCCACTGAGTTAATCGCGTCGGTATGCGCGTACGGAGTCGTAGTCGGAATTGGATCGGTTCTGGATGGAATTCAAAACGCCGCTAGGCATCGCGCAGTCGTGGCCTGGCACCAGGGAACAGGTCAATGGCTTCGAATTCTGGCGACGCTTCTGGTGATTCGAATCTGGGGCGGCACCGCGACACACGTGATCGCCGCGTACACAACGGCCGCGGCCATTGTGTTGATCTCGCAGGTGACCCTGTTCCGGCGCTACGTGGCCAGGAAGGCGGCGGTCGCACGATCAGCACCAGAGACGATAGAGCGCTGGACGACAAGAATTACGACATACAGTCTACCGTTTGCGGCGTGGGCAATCTTTGCCTGGCTTCAGTCCAGTTCAGATCGATGGGCCCTTGGTTTCTCGAGCGACAAGAGCGATGTTGGCATCTATGCGGCCCTGTTTCAGCTCGGCTACGGGCCGGCTGTACTCTTATCGGGAATTGTCGTGCAGCTGGTCGGTCCAATCGTGTTCGCACGCGCCGGAGACGGCACTGACCGCGTGCGCGTGGCCGCCGCGCGGCGGCTTACAAACGACATCGTGAAACTCTGTCTGGCCGCGACGGTGGCTTTGTCGGTCCTCGCGGTCTTCGAGAGCAACAAGATCTTTGCGCTGCTGGTCGGTCCCGAGTACCGGCACGGAGCCGGCTTTCTCCCGTTGATGATCCTGGCCGGCGGCGTGTTCGCTGCCGGGCAAATCGCCGCGATCAATGCGATGAGCGACGGCAAGACGACCGCTTTAATGAGGCCAAAGATCTGGACGGCGATTGTCGCAATTGGCCTCAACGCCGCGGGGGCTGCACTATTTGGCTTCGCCGGCGTGCTGTACGCATTGACGACGGCGTCGTTTGTGTACTGTGCGTGGGTCCTGCTGCTTTGACATCCGATCCGAACGAATCGTCTTGATAAACACGCTCCGTCGGTCGAGCCTAGCGCGTGTCGCGCATCGAGCGATGTCGCCGGTGTTGAATCCGGTCACGGCGCTTCGCGCCGTCGCTGCGTACCCGAGATTCGTCCGCGACGCGATCCGATATGCGTCGTTGCCCGACGCCGAGCGGATAAGCCTCCTCCGAATTCATCCGTGCCTTTTGGATGACACCGATCGGCTACCAATCGACGCACATTACTTCTACGCGAACGGCTGGGCGACCCGTCGAATTATGAAACCGATGCCAAGGCAGCACGTGGACGTCTCGTCGCTCCTCGGATTTGCCGGTATGCTGTCGGGGTTGGTGCCGGTCGTGTACGTCGAATATAGGCCGCTCGCACAGAAACTCTCCGGGCTCTCGAACCTCGCGGCGGACATCAAGCGGCTGCCTTTCGACGATCAGAGCCTTGAGTCGGTTTCGAGTCTTCATGTCATCGAGCACATCGGGCTTGGTCGATACGGCGACGCTCTGGACCCGAAAGGCACCGTCGCGGCGGCACGAGAGCTCGCGCGCATCGTTAAAGCGGGCGGGAATCTTTTTGTGGCGTTGCCGATTGGCATGGGCGCTGTCTGGTTCAACGCGCATCGTGTGTTCCGAGCCTCCGATGTCCTGGCAATGTTTGCCGACCTTTCGCTCGTCGAGTTCGCCGCCGTCGGCGACAAAGGTGAATACAAAGAAAACCCGCCCTTGACCGCATTCGACTCGTGTCGTTACGCGTGCGGCATGTTCTGGTTCCGCCGTCCCCCAGCCGCATGAGAGGACCTGAGATCGGATCGGTGCCTAATCCAGTCAAGCTGACGGCGCGAAGGCTATTCGCGTTTAATCAGCACCGCCGTGACCTGTGGGTCGAGGCGGAGGCACGGGCGATCAGAGACGGCGCCAAAGTCCTCGACGTCGGCGCCGGCACGTGCCGCTACAGACACCTGTTTGAACACTGCGAGTACCGCGCACAGGATGCGTGCCGACTCGATCAGGATACTTACCGAGCGTACGGAGCCATCGATCTAATCAGCGACATATGCGAGATTCCGGTTGAGGATGCCAGCCACGACGTCATTCTTTGCACGGAAGTGCTAGAGCATGTTCCCGAACCGATAAAGGCGATCGAAGAATTCGCCCGCATTCTCAAACTCGGCGGTCAGCTCTTCGTGACGGCTCCCCTGGGGTCAGGCCTCCACCAGCTGCCTTTTCACTACTACGGCGGTTATACGCCGGTGTGGTACGAGCACTTTCTAACGCGCTATGGATTCTGCGAGATACAGATTTCGCCAAACGGGGGTTTCTTCGAACACTTCGGCCAGGAAAGCCAGCGATTCGCGGCGCTCTTGTCACCGCGCGCGTCGGCCACGAAGATCCTTTTCCTCCCGCTGCGGATGGTCGCAGTCCCTGTATTTGGGTACTTGACGCCGGTGTTGTGCGCGGCGCTGGCGCCCGTCGATCGTGGACGCGAATTCACGGTGGGCTACCATGTCAAGGCGACGAAGAGTGCCGTTCTGGCCGGTTGACACAGGCCGCTTGGCTGACGATTCACGAATGAGTCACGAGAGCGCGGATCAGCGCCCGTGCAGACTGTCTGTGAGGGCCTACGTATTTGGCGGTCTCGGAAACCAGCTCTTTCAGTTCGCCGCGGCGCGACAGCTCGCTTCCGGAAATGAGGCGCGGCTCGAGTTGGATCTTTCGAGGTTCAACAGTCACGATCCGTTCAAACGAAGTTTTCTTCTCGATAAATTCAAGCTATGCCCGCATCAGGTCGTTGGCCTCGAATCGTGCGCTCCCGTCCCGACACGGGTTCGGCGCATCCTGCGAGGCGCATCTCAGGCGTTACCGCTGCGTCGTCGGCGTCTGATTGTTGAACGAAGTCCTAGCCGATATCTCCCACTCGACAGTCTTCGGTTATCCCATTCCGTCACGATCGACGGCTACTGGCAGAACGAGCGCTACTTTGGCGCGGCAGCGTCCTCGATTCGCCGCGAATACGAACTCGCCGTGCCGGTATCGACCGAAGGCAACAAGTGGTTGCGCCGGGTGCTGGAAGCGGTTCATCCCGTTGCGGTCCACGTCCGCCGTTTGCACGGCGTGACAAGCCACGAAGGAGCCACGCCCGATCCGACTGCTGAAGCAAAAGGTTTGGCGCTGACCGAGCAGTACTATCGAAATGCGGTCGATAGAATCCGCGGCGAAGTTGGGACCAACGCTGAGTTGTTTGTGTTTTCGGATTTCGAGCAGTGGGCCCGCGAGGCGTTGTCGTTTGCGCCGTTAGTGCATTTCGTCACTGGCGAGAGCCGGCCGGACTACGAAGACCTGTGGTTGATGACACATTGTCGGCATCACGTGATTGCCAACAGTTCGTTTAGCTGGTGGGGCGCCTGGCTGGCCGAACCGAACGCGGGCGTCACGATCGCGCCTGCGGCAGCCCAGCTTCTGCCAACCATTCCGGCGCGCTGGCTGCGCGTGTCGTCCAAATAAGTCTTATGTGCGGCATCGCGGGTATCGTCAGCACGAACGGTAAGCTGGCGGCGGAGATTCTGCCGTCGATGTGCGATGTCGTTTTCCATCGGGGACCAGACGACGAAGGTCTGTTCACGAGTACGACCGGTCTCGCTGCGCTGGGACACCGGCGACTCTCGATTCTGGACTTGTCTTCGCGCGGGCGCCAGCCCATGGCGACCCCAGACGGAAGATACGCGATTAGTTTCAACGGCGAGGTCTACAACTACGTCGAGCTGCGCGCCGAGCTGCAAAGCCGAGGTGTCGTCTTCACGACCGGGACCGATACCGAGGTCGTCCTCCGCGCCTACGAAACATGGGGTGTCAATGCGCTAGAACGCCTCGCCGGCATGTTTGCGTTCGCCATTTGGGACGAGGGGGACCGTCGGCTCTTCATCGCCAGGGACCGGATTGGCAAGAAACCACTCTTGTACTATTGGGACGGTTCGCGGTTCGCATTCTGTTCCGAGCTGAAGCAGTTGCTTGCCATTCCACGGTTCAGGCCCGAACTCGATCCGGCCGCCGTGGAGTTGTATTTGTCGTTCGGCTACATCCCGGCGCCTGCATCGATCTTCAAACAGGTCCGCAAGCTGCCGGCTGCTCATTATCTTGAGCTCAGTGGCGGCCGGTTGGATATCCGGAGGTATTGGTTTCCGGAACGATCGAAAACGATCCCGGCTGCGGACAGACGACAGCGGCTTGAGGAATTGAAATCGTTGCTCAGCGATGCCGTCCGCATACGGCTTCGGTCGGATGTTCCGATAGCGATGTTCTTGAGCGGTGGCGTCGACTCCGCCGCGATCGCGGCGGAGTGTGGTGCGCAGGGTCACGACATCCAGGCGTTCACCACCACCTTCGACCACGATCAGACCGATTTGCCGTTCGCGGAGCTCGTCGCCAAACATTTAGGCCTACGTCACGAAGTGGTGCGCACCACCGGGGATGCAATCGGTGACGAGATCCACAAGATCATCTGGCATTACGACGAGCCATTTGCCGACACGTCGAGTATTCCCTCCTATTACATCGCACGAGCCTGCCAGGGCCGGTTCAGGGTCGTGCTCAACGGGGACGGCGGGGACGAAGCATTCGGCGGGTATAGACATTACGAGCACGTGCGAGAGAAACAACTCATCAAGAACGTGGCGATTGCACTCGGGCTTAAGGACGGGCGAGTGAACCGCCCATGGCACGTGTACTTCCAGTCGAAGTCCTTGTTTCGTCGAGCAGAACGCGCGGCGTTGCTCGGCGATCGACTGCAAGCCGACTGCGCCGTGTCAGAGTTTCTCGACAGCGAAGTGTTCCTGAGGGCGTACTGCTCGCCGAACGCTCTCAAGCGTGCTCTGTGGGCCGACCGGCACGTCTATCTCCCGAATGACCTTTTGTTCAAGATGGACATCGCGTTGATGGCGAGTCACATCGAAGGGCGCTCGCCGTTTCTCGACCATCGTCTGCTTGAATGGGCGCAAGAGCTGCCCACGAGAGACATCGTGAGCGGTTCACAGAAAAAGGTGCTTTTGCGTGAGGCGTTGCGGCACCGTCTGCCTCACGAAGTGCTGGATAGACCGAAGCACGGGTTCGGCGCGCCGATCGCGAGTTGGCTGCGAAATTCGCTCGCGGATATCAGTCACGCGTTCCTGCCGACGCCGCTGTTTGAACGCCGGCCGCAGTTGCAAGTGCTCGACGTGTTCAGACAAAGCGACGGTCGAAGTGCGGGTCGCGTGTGGACGTTGTTGATGTTTGCACTCTGGGCGAAGCAGTGGAACGTGTCCTGGTGACGGCGCCCGAGGAGGCGAGTCGTCCGGTGGTCTCGGTGGTGATGACCGTCTTCGACGAAGAGGGTCAATACCTCGAGCGCGCCATTGAATCGGTGCTGAACCAAACGTTCGGTCATTTTGAATTCGTGATCGTTGACGACGGCTCTGGGGATACGGAGACCTGCCGGCTGCTGGATCGCGCAGCGAGCCGAGACAGCCGCGTCAGGCTGTTTCGACAAGAGCATCGCGGCCTGTCGAAGGCGCTCAACCGCGGTCTCACGCGTTGCCGCGGCGAGTTCATCTGCCGGCAGGACTCCGATGATTGGTCCGAGCCTCAGCGCCTCGCGCGGCAGGTGGATTTTCTGGAGCGCAATCCTGCAGTCGCGATCGTCGGAAGTTACGTGCGACAGTGTCGTCGCGATGGGCACATACTCGGGGTCTTCACACCGCCGACTATGCCGGCCGATGTCCGCGCGTTCTGTCAGGAGCAGAGCCCGTACGCACACGGTTCGGTCTGTTTTCGACGAACCGCGATCGAGGCCATTGGCGGCTACCGCTCCGAACTGGCCTGCTGCCAGGACTGGGATTGCTTCTGGCGCATGCTCGACACGTTCGACGGCGCGAACATCCCGGAGGTTCTCTACAACTACCGCTTTACGGCTCGTTCAATGTCGGCCCTCAGGTGGAAGGAGCAGGCCGTCGGCGCCACGGCGGTACGGACTCTGGCAGATCGGCGTCGAACAGGTGAACCCGAAAACGTCGAGCAGGCTGTCG
>Ga0126381_100001157_pt1 | contig 28619 bp, 21 predicted proteins | sample PanSoiMetPlot_28_FD_96465 | JGI IMG/M metagenome (GOLD analysis project Ga0126381, IMG submission 96465) | Tropical forest soil microbial communities from Panama - MetaG Plot_28 | ecosystem: Environmental > Terrestrial > Soil > Tropical forest > Bulk soil | place: Panama | collected 2016-02-17
CAGCACGGCTTCGAGCGCGGCCAGGCGGATCTTGTCGAGACGCAAGGCTCGCTTCAGCGGGTTGCGGGCCAATCTGCTGATCAGATCGGCGCGCCCGACGACGAGCCCCGCCTGGGGCCCGCCCAGCAGTTTGTCACCGCTGAACGTGACAAGATCGGCGCCTTGCGCGAGGCTTTCAGCGACGGTCGGCTCATGCGGCAGACCCCAGCGCGCGAAATCGACCAGCGAGCCGCTGCCCAGATCCTCGATAAACGGGACCCGGTGCCCGCCGGCGAGCGCGGCGAGCTTTGGCGGCGGCACCGCGGCGGTAAAGCCTTGGATCGCGTAGTTGCTGGTGTGCGCTTTGAGGATCAGGCCCGTCTCTGGCCCGAGCGCCGCTGTGTAATCCGCAAGATGCGTCCGATTGGTCGTGCCGACTTCGCGCAGCCGCGTCCCGGCTCGTGCCATGATGTCGGGCAGGCGAAAGGAGCCGCCGATCTCGATCAGCTCGCCGCGCGAGACGATCGTCTCGCGCCCTTCGGCAAGCGTATTGAGCGCCAGCACCAGAGCCGCGGCATTGTTGTTGACGGCGAGCGCCGCCTCCGCCCCGGTGAGCCGGGTCAACCAGCCTGCTACATGGTCGTCGCGCTCGCCGCGCTTGCCGCTTTCGATGTCGTATTCGAGCGTCGTAGGATCGTGCATCGCTTCGGCCGCCGCGGCGATCGCCTCCTCCGGCAGCGGCGCCCGCCCAAGATTCGTGTGCAGCACGGTGCCGGTGAGGTTGAATACCCGGCGCTGCGACGGCTGCACCTCGCGCGCGAGCGATTCTGCGCTCGCCACGATGATCGAGGCCACAGAACCGGCCCGACCGCAGCGCCGCCGCTCGGCCAATGCCGCCCTAACCGCATCGACGACGAGCCGGCGCCCATAGCGAGAAATCAACGCGCGCGCCTCTTCGGATCGAAGGACGAGATCGACGGCCGGCAGCCGCGATCGTTCCTCTTGTTGGACCGTGGTCACTTCGCGACCAGCGGCTCGGCAAGCAGCTCTGCGGCGCCTTTCTCGAGACGGACGCGCGGCGCGCCATCGGTCGGCCCAACTACCCTGCCGAGCAACGCAGCTTGGTAGCCCTGCGCACGCAGTTGTGTGACGCACTCTGCAGCGCGCTCTGCGGGGATGCCGGCGAGCAGACCGCCGGCCGTCTGCGGATCGATCAACAGAGGCGCTATTTCGTGCGTTTGTGCCGCGGCGTCGAGAGCCGAGAGCGCGGCGACGTTGCCGGTGTGCAGCGAGCTCGTAATGCCGCGCGCAAGCAGCGGCAACGCGCCTTCAAGCGCCGGTACCCTCTCCGGGTCGAGAATGGCGTCCACACTTGAGGCGTGGAGCATTTCGAGGAGATGGCCGAGCAGCCCAAACCCGGTTACGTCCGTACAGGCGGTCGCTCGGCAATTCAGCAGGCAAGAGCTGGCGGAAGCCGCCGATTGCAGCATGATCCCGATCGCCTCCTCAACGAAGCGCGATGAGACCAGCCCGCGCGCTGCGGCCGCCAAGATGACGCCGGTGCCGAGAGGCTTTGTCAGAACGAGCCGGTCGCCGGGCCGCAACCCGGCCTTGCGCAAGAGCTTTCCCGGGCGTGGGCGACCTGTGATCGCAAAGCCGAGAGCGGGCTCGGCACCCTCGGCTGTGTGCCCACCGACGAGCACGGCCCCCGCCGGCTCGAGCACATCGAGCCCGCCGCGCAGCATATGGAAGAGGTCGTGCTCGACGATCGCCGGGCGCGCCGGCGGCAGCGCCGCAATCGCCAATGCGCTTTCGGGATTTCCGCCCATCGCATAGATGTCGCCGAGCGCATGGGTCGCCGCAATGCGGCCAAAAACGTAGGGGTCGTCGACCATTGCGCGGAAGAAATCCACGGTCTGCAGCAGCGGCGGCGCGCCGGGAAATGCGACCAAGGCCGCATCGTCGGGGCTATCGAGCCCGATCATGACGGTGCCATTGGTGGCCGGCTGGAGCCGTTGCATGACCTGGTCGAGCACGGCGGCCGGGACTTTCGCAGCGCAGCCGCCGCAGCGCATGGGTTCCTCATCCGCCTCGGCGCCCATTTCGGGCAGTTCGGTGTAGCGCCGCATCCAGCGCCGATCGATCCAGTCTTTCAGCTGCCACCATCGGGGACCATAGGCGGCGAAAGGCCCGCGTGAGACGACCGCATGCTCGTCGCCGGTGCCGATCAGCGCCAGCGCGCGCCGTTGCGGAACGGCACGCCGCAGGCGCCTTCCGGCGAGCGCCCGGCGCAAATTCGCAGCAAGGGGCGGGCCGTGGCGAACCGCATATACGCCGGCCTTCTCGCGCGGGTGCCCGAGCATCGCCGCTACATCGCCAGCTGCGAAGATCCTCGGATCGCCGGTCGAGCGCAGCCTGTTGTCGACCTCGATGAAACCGTCGGAGGTGAGCGGCACCCCGGTGTCCGGCAACCAGGGGGCTGCGCCTGCTTCGGTGACCCAGAAGGCTTCGTCAAATGCGATGCGCGTTCCATCGGCGCAGATCAAGGCGCCGGGTTCGACCCGAATGATCTCACGCGCGGTCAGCGCTTCGATCCCGCGGTCCGCGAGAATTCCTTCGAAGCGGCGGCGGACGCGGGCATTGTGCGACGGAAGCAGGACCTCGCGCGTAACGAGCGTTATCTCTAGTCCCTCGCCGACGACCGGGCCAAGCCGGCGCTGCGCCGATAGCGCAAGCTCGACGCCGGCCGCGCCGCCGCCGACCAGGGCGAGTCGCAGTCTTGGCATTTCGTGCGCACGGGCGAGCAGAGCCTCCCAGCGTTCAGCGAAACGATCGATCGGTTTGACGGCTATCGTATTCTCAGCGGCCCCGGGCACATCCGCGCGCGGCGTCGCGCCGATATCGATCGACAGGATGTCGTAACGGATCGGCGGGTGCGCGCGGCACAGCACATTCTGCCCTGCGCGATCGAGGCCAACCGCCTCGTCGCGGATCAGCCTTGCGCCGGCAAAACGCGCGAGCCGCCCCAGATCGATGTGGCACTCCTCGAACGTGTAGTGTCCCGCCACGTAGCCGGGAAGCATGCCGGAATAGGGCGTCTCGACATCGCGCGAGACGAGCGTCAAGCGCACACGCGGCATCGGGCGCATGCCGAAGCGCTTCAGCACATGGACATGCGCATGGCCGCCGCCGAGGAGGACGAGGTCCTGCTCTATCCGTCCGCTCTGCCACATCGCGGCCACTATGCCCTTTCGCGCGTCTCGAAGCGATAGGGTGTGGCGCTCGCGGTCAACGGGTCGAGGGCAAGGCGGTGCTCGAGCGGTGGAAAGGCGCGGCTGCGGCAATCGGATCGGTCACAAAGCCGGCAAGAAAGGCCAATCCCGACCCTGGCGCGTTCGAGGTCGAGTCCGTCGGCGTAGGCCACCTCCTGAGCGTGCGCGAGGCTGCACCCCATGGCGACGACATAAACCGGCGGCGGCTCGCCCCAACGGGCGGTCCGGCGCACGACGGTGCGCGCGAAGCAGAGGTAAGCCGCGCCGTCGGGCAATTCGGCGACCTGCACCTGAACGCGGCCCGGCAGGGTGAACGCAGTGTGCACGACCCAGCGCGGACACGAGCCGCCATAGCGCACGAACGGAAAGCCCGCCGCGGAGAAACGCTTCGATACATTGCCCGCGGGATCGACACGCAGAAAGAAGAACGGCACGCCGCGCGCGCTGCAGCGCTGCAGCGTCGACAGGCGATGGCAGGCCTGCTCGTAGGAAACACCGAAGCGCGCGGCGATCCCTTCGACGTCATGGCGCAGAGCCCGCGAGGCGGCCAGAAAGGCGGCATAGGGCATCAGCATCGCTCCCGCCACGTAATTGAACAGCCCGATACGCATCAGCATTGCCGCTTCGGGCGAGGATGGTGCGGCGTTCGCCAAGACGGTTTCCACCGCCTCGCGCGCTTCGAGCAGCGCGAGTTGGAAGGCCATCTGAAAGCCCCGGCTCTCGCGCGGCAGCGCCTCGGCGAGCGCGAGATGACGAGCCGCCGGATCGAACCGACGGAGTGCACCCTCCAGGGGCTGCACGGTTACGGTCAGGCCGTGTGCTTGACGCAGCCTCTCGGCAATCGCGTGGTTCATCTCGGCAGGAGTGGCGCCGAGTTCTACGCCGATGGCATCGGCAGCGGCCTCGAGCGATGGGAAATGGTTCGCTCGGTCATCGAAAAAATCGCGGGCCTCCTCGTTCGGCAACAAAATGCGGCGCCCCGATGGAAGCGCGAGCCCTCCGGCATCCTCGCGCGCGACGCGCCAGGCGCGATACAGCGCGAGCACCGCGCGCGCGGCATTTGGGCTGGAGCCCGCGAGCGCAGCAATCTCCGGCTCGGGGACTGAGTCGGCGCCGAGCAGCGGATCGGAAAAGACCTCTTGCAGACCGACTTCGAGCTTGCGCTCTTCGGCCCCCGACAGTGTCGCAAGATCGAGCTGCAGCACCTCGGCGAGTTTTATCAAAAGCGAACCGCTGATCGCGCGCTGATCGTGCTCGATCAAATTGAGATAGCTCGCCGAAATGCCGAGCCGGCTCGCCAACGACTGCTGCGACAGCTCCCGCTCGATGCGCAGCCTGCGCACTGTCCTGCCAATTCTAATTCGCGCCATCTTTACAGACTTTACAAATTTGCATTGCCGCCTGTGAACCTGCCTACAGAATTCCAAGCGTTTCAATGCAATCGCGCTCGATTTACAGCGCCAATTGTCAATTATTTACAACACCCAACGCAACCAGGGAAGCAAGATGCCTTTCACTCCTACCTCGAAAGATCCCGATCGCTTTGCCGGTATCCGGCGAGATTTCCGGCGGGCAGACGTCGAACGGCTCGCGGGGTCGTTTAGAGTTCGCCACACGCTCGCAGAAATGGGCGCCAATCGGCTATGGCACCTTTTTAAGACCGAGCCCTTCGTCGCAACGCTCGGCGCGCTAACCGGCAATCAGGCAGTGCAACAGGTCAAGGCCGGTCTCAAGGCAATCTATCTCTCGGGCTGGCAAGTCGCTGCCGACGCGAACACAGCGGGGGAGATGTACCCGGACCAGTCGCTCTACCCGGTGGATTCAGTCCCCAGCGTGGTGCGCCGCATCAACAATGCGCTGCGCCGGGCCGACCAGATAGCGCACTCCGAAGGTGACGACTGCGCCTACTGGATGGCGCCGATTGTCGCCGATGCGGAAGCCGGGTTCGGCGGCGCGCTCAACGCTTATGAACTGATGAAGGCAATGATCGAGGCCGGCGCTGCGGGCGTGCACTTCGAGGATCAATTGGCATCCGAAAAGAAATGCGGCCATCTCGGCGGCAAGGTGCTCGTACCGGTTAGCCAGCATATCCGCACGTTAAACGCCGCACGGCTCGCCGCCGATGTCGAGGATGTGCCGACGGTTCTCTTCTGCCGCACCGATGCTTATTCGGCGCATCTCTTGACCAGCGACATCGACGAGCGCGACCGTCCCTTTATCAGCGGCGAGCGGACGCCCGAGGGCTTCTATCGCATCCGCCCTGGAGTGGGTTTGGAATACGCGATTGCCCGCAGCCTCGCCTATGCGCCCTATGCCGACCTCTTGTGGTGGGAGACGAGTGAGCCCGACCTCGCCGAGGCGGAGCGCTTCGCCGACGCGATCCACCGCGAATTTCCGGGCAAACTATTGGCGTACAACTGCTCGCCGAGCTTCAATTGGCGCAAGGCGCTGGCTCCGGAGAATATTGAGGGCTTTCAACGCGATATCGCGCAGATGGGCTACCGCTTCCAATTCGTCACACTAGCCGGCTTTCACAGCCTCAATCTCTCGATGTTCAAGCTCGCGCGCGAGTACCGCGAGCGCGGCATGGCCGCCTATTCGGAACTGCAACAGGCGGAGTTCGCCGCCGAGGCCGAGGGGTACACCGCGACCCGGCATCAGCGCGAGGTCGGCGTTGGCTATTTCGACGCGGTCGCGATGGCGATCTCGGGCGGCAATTCCTCTACAACGGCGCTCGCCGGCAGCACCGAGATCGCCCAGTTCCGCGAAAGCGAGGCTCCGGCCCGACAGCGCAAGGGGTATGACGAGGGCCTCGTGCACAATCATGACTGGGCGGTGCACGATTGGGAGGCTTATGACCTCGCCGGGGCCGGAAAATAGTCCCGGGCGCGATATGGCGGGCCGGCGCGGCTCTCGGCTATTGTAGCGCCGGGAGCCGCACCCGGAGTGCGAGATGAAGATAGGGTTCAACCTGCCGATCAGTGGCCCGCTGTCGTCGCCCGAGACCCTCATCCGGATTGCCCGCCAGGGCGAAGCGCTAGGCTACGACTATCTGACACTGACAGATCATGTCGTGCTGCCAAACCTGGGGGTGCCAGGTTATCCATATTCGGAGAGCGGCGAATTTTTCGGCGAGGACCCGGAACGGCGCCATGAGCAGCTGAGTGCCGCGGCTTTTATCGCTGCGCAGACAAGCCGGATCCGGCTGGTCTTGGCAGTGATGGTCGTACCGCACCGGCCCGCTGTACTCGCCGCCAAAATGCTTTCGACAATCGATATTTTATCGGGCGGAAGGCTGGTAGTCGGGATCGGCGCCGGCTGGCTTCGGAGCGAGTTCGATGCGATCGTGCCGACGCCGTTTAGCGCGCGCGGGCGGGTGACCGACGAATATCTAATGGCGCTGCGGACGCTATGGACCGAGGCGGCGCCGGCGCTCGACGGCACCTGGGTCAAGTTCGACGGGATCTACTTCGAGCCCAAGCCGGTCCAGAAGCCGCATCCGCCGATCTGGGTCGGCGGCGAAAGCCGGCCGTCCCTGCGGCGCGCCGCCCGGTTCGGCGACGCCTGGTACCCGATCGGCAGCAACAACAAACACCCGCTCGACACGATGCCGCGCTATCGCGCGAGGATCGCGCGATTGCACCAGTTGACGGCGGAGGCAGGGCGCGACCCGGCGAGCGTCGCGCTGACCTATCGCGTCAAGCGCTACGGCGAGACGGTGTCTGATAAAGCATCGGACGGCGAGCGGCGGTTATTCTCGGGCAGCACCGCGGACCTCGTGCGGGATTTGACCGCACTGCGAGATCTCGGCGTCGCGGCCGTTGATATCGATTTCGAGCGCCGTGATACCGAGACTTCCATGGCCGAGATGCGCCGGTTCCACGAACAGGTGATCGCTCGGCTGTAGACGGCTCGGCGTCAGCGGATGCGGTTGATTTCGGTAATGGCCAGAGGGGCCGATAGTGTGCGTTCGCCCGTCCGCCGCTCGGCAATCCGGGCCCGATGGCGTTCGGCCGCAATCGCGATCCTCGGCGCACGCTGCGCTTCCGCATCACGCACAATCCTGTCCAAGTGGGTCCACACCCCATCCAGCGCTTCAGCCATCATCTCGGCGTCGCGCAGCGTTTCGTGCAGCAACTCCGGGCGCGCTCTCAGAATCATCTGGGTAATTTCCAGCGCCTCCGCGGCGTGCCGCTCCTCGACCTGTTGCGAAAAGCAATCCGCGAAATACGGCTCTCGCTTGAAATGCGGAAAATGCACGGACAGGGCCTCAGCCAGGGCCTGCATCCAATCAACCGACAAGATCTCGATGGCGCACCAGGGGCCGAGCGATCTCGAATAGAGCTTTGGCGCGAGCTGCACAAAGTGCGCCGTCTCGGCTTCGAGATAATGGCAGAGTTGACTTGGTTCCCCGAACTCCTCCTCGTCGAGCAGGCATTTTGCACCAATGCTGAGGAAGGCTCTGGTCAGCTGGTAGTGATGGGTGTCGCCACCCGGCAGTCCGTCATCGTCGATGAATATCTGCAGCTTGCGTTTTCGCAGTGCTGGACTGTCGAGGTGAGGCAGATAATATACCGCAGCCCGAGTCGCGTGCATGGCTGACTGATAGATGAGGTGTATTTGGCCAAGGAGCAGCGGATCACTCACCATTGCGGCCGGCATTGTCGCCAGTCGACGAAAGAATGGCATGCATGACGGCTGATGTTTGTCCAGCAGCGCGGCCATCATATTGGGGAAATCCTCGACCGTCTCCGGCTGCGGCAGGTTCCGCCTCGGGACTGACGGCTCTACCGGATTGTTCACTGCAATGTTCTCCGTTTGTCGCCGGGACTTCAGGGCTGTGGGTGCTGCAAAGCTCGGCGGCACCGAGCTCAGAGCCTAGAGGCGATCTGTAAACTTTGAGTTATGACCAGCCAGCGGGCCGGATTAATCGCTCATTAGCTTAAACAACCTTTTGGTACCTTCTTACTTAGCAAACCCGAGCAAAGCATAAACTACTGATACGGCGTGCATTTTTTGCACACTCGACATCAATTTATGGCGCGCCCAAAGCGGCCCAAAGGGCATTGAGGGACGCAATTTTCCGTATTCGGGGAGATACGCATCGGCAACACCGGCAAATGCCGGGGATCTATCACCGCGGCCACATCTATCTTATCTACACCACGTTCATCCGCCCGTCATCGTCGCGGCGCACGTACAGAGACGCTTGCTCGCGAGCGATCGCGTCGGGTTTGTCGCTGTCGAGCGCGATTACGGCGCCATTGAGGCGCGGCGCGTGCGCATTTCCCGACGGCCTAGCTAGATGACGCCGCCTCCGCTCGGAAAAATCGATGCTGTCGGCGCTCCTCCCCGAGATCCTCGAACTCTCGGGCCAGCATCGAGACGCTCTGGCCGAAGCAACTTGCCGCCCCAGGCGTCCCTGCGAACGGAGCAAACACCCACGCAGCGCCGGCACCACCATTGTCATCAGCCCCACCGATGATCGCGGTGCTCCCATCCTCGGAGAGCGAGGCCGAAGAGCCTTGCGCCGACTGGCCTACGGCCCCTGTGCCGGCCAGTTTAGAGCCCTGCTGGATCCACACCCCGCCTGACCGCGTGTACACCAACGCCGCGCCGGGTGCTGGAGACTGCTCAAATACCGGAAAGCCATTCACAAGCTCGCCAAAAGGCCCGGCATTAGGCGCGCCGACGATCGCCGTATTCCCGTCCCTGGAAAGAGATACAGAATAGCCTTGTAATCCGTCTGGTGGAACATTTGTCTCGACTAGCTCCGCTTGCTGGCTCCAAACCCCGTTTGGTCGCGTAAACACCCACGCGCCGCCGCGTAAAAAACCCCCGATGAAGAAATACGTACGTTAGGGTTGCCCACAATCGCCGTGCTCCCGTCTCCAGAGAGTGCGACAGACCAGCCTAGGGATGTGACGAATTCGCCTTGGCCTGTAGCGGCAAGTTCGGCTTGCTGGGTCCACACTCCGCTCGAGCGAGTGAATACGAACGCCACCGCTAGGCCAATTTCGTCGTGAAAGCTGCCCACGATGGGGGTACTCCCGTCACCGGAAAGTGCAACAGAACAGCCTTGCTCTCCCGGCGGACAGGGAGTGTTGCAAACGCCGGTGCCGGTGGCGGCGGCGACCAGCTTCGCCTGTTGACTCCACACTCCACCCCGCACGTACGCCCACGCGGCGCCGACACTGCCGTGGTCATCGAGCGCGCCGATGACCGTGGTGTCCCCGTCGCCGGAGAGCGACGTGGAGGAGCCTTGGCTCGCAGCGCCCAAGGCCCCTGTGCCGATCAGTTTGAGGCCTGTTGGAAGAACTGCGCCTGTGCCGAAGGCGGCGGCAGGCCGCATACCAGCACGAGAGCGAGGACCAACTGATGAGCTTGGAATTGCAATTTCATTTGTGTTCTCCCTATCTCGTTGCGGGCAGAAAGCCGAAAGGCTTGAACGCCGTCGACGCCTCCGGTCCGCAATAGCCGGTCCTCCGCCTCGTCCAGCACTATGGATTTATCGCGGAGAGGAGGAAACAATTAACTATTAGTTAACGCCCCTAGGGTACGGATGCGACGCTGATTGAAAACCGACCGCGCAACTCCTGGGGCGCTATTTTTTCGACCTGTCAACCACTCTCGCACAGCATTCCCTCATGTCCGAGCTAATCTACCGCAGAAATCGCCCTGATCGAGGGGCCGGCCGCCACAGCGTAGATTACTGGTGCATCAAAACCGATCAGTCGAGCGACGGTGAAATTTTTGTCGTAGCCGATCGGCTCGACGTGACGGGCTGCGGCGCGCTGGTCGCTTCGCGTAGCGGGCAGCCCCATCAAACTATCAGCCTTATCTTGGCCCCCGGGACATGGACAGCGGCTTATGCCGCGTCGACCCACGATGGTTCTCCAGTTGCGATCGAGCATTGGGAGGGTGAGGTCGAGCCCTGATACCGCTCGACCCCGACTGCGTTCGGTCAATATCGGGGACAAGTCTTACGAAGGGTGTCGCTTAGGGTGCCGACAGGAGCGGGGGGTTGCGGGCAGGTGGGTCGAGGATCGGGACGGCTACTCGTCTGGATTGTGACGTTCCCCGATGCGAACGGGCGCTGTTCAGCGTGCCGGAGATAGAGCGGCTACGTCCTCGTTAGCGTAGGAGGCCTCACCTGATGCTGGCTTGAGCTTCTGCTTGGTGATGGGCCAATGATAGACCTCCACCATCCCGTGACACAGGAACAAGTAGTCGTCAGCTTGAAGCGGCGGGAATGGGAACACCCCGAACCGGCTCGATGGGTGCATGGTCTTGACCCGATCTCAGTAAAAGTCCTCGAAATAGCTACCGGTATCAATCGCTGAGTTGAACACCTCGTCGATTAAGGCCCCAGCGTCCAGCGCGCTGGGGTTCGCCACACCTCGCTCGCGTAGGAGCCGCAATACCATCTGAAACGACGCATCGAGAGCGATATAAAACTGGATCACCGCCGCATCGCCGAGTTCGAGATGCTGCCAGGACATATCGGCTCGCAGAAGCGCCCCTAGCCCGCGCATGAACAGGTGGTCATTGAGCTGCGTGGCGCAGACGACATCGAGCACCCTCACGATATTGACGCCAACCTCGCGCCATCCATAAGACGGCACGCAAATCGCCGACAGTACAGTGCTCCAGCTCGACCAGCGGTTCTCTGAGATGCGTGCGAGTTGCTGAGCAGCCTCGATCAGCGCCGCAGCGTCGAGCCCAAAGTCAACTTCGGCGTGTTCGGGTCATAACGCATTAATCGCTCATTTATCCGGAGTTCTCAGTATCGCTGATCGACCGAGATCCTGGAAATAGATGACCAGACCGAAACGCAAACACCTCCCGACGCGCAGACCGCCAGACGAACTGACGGTAGGCTGGCTGACGATGTTCGTGATCGGCAGTGACCTGTTCGTGGTTTCACCGCTGCTGCCGCTGATCGCGGCTGATTACGGATGTTCAGCTGCCCTCGCCGGGCTCAGCGTCACTTCCTTTGCACTTAGCTATATGCTGAGCGCTCCAATGCTCGGCCACGGCGCCGACAGGGCTGGGCGCGAGCGAATGCTGATCTGGTGCCTCTTCGCATTTGCCGGCGCCAACATCCTTGCGGCGATGGCAGGAAGTCTATGCTGGCTGATCGCGGCGAGATTATGTGCGGGGGCAGCTACGTCTGGCGTGTCCCCCGCCGTCTACGCGCTGATAGGCGGCAGGGCGCCGCCTGATCGGCGCGCCACGTGGCTATCAATCGCCGTCTCCGGCTTGCTGATGTCGCTTTCCGTGGGCGCATCGGCAGGCGCCCTGATTGGCGCTGCGCTGGGCTGGCGGATTGTTTTTGCCGGTATCGCAGCGCTGAGCCTGCTGCTTGTTTGGGCGAACCAGCGTGTCTGGGAAGGCTTTGGCGCTGCCGCGAACCCCGCCGTGACGCCGGGGCGATTGAGTTTACCGGCGGTTGTCCCGCGACTCGCCCCGACGGTGGTTTGGAGCACCGCGGTCTATGCCACATATACCTATCTCGGCGCCGGGCTCACGTCATTTGGCTACTCGACCGGGGCGCTCTCTGGCGTCATGGTTTTTTATGGATGTGGGGCCATTTGCGGCGTCCTGCTCGGCGGCCGGCTGACGGATCGGCTCGGGGCCGAACTGACGAGTGCGATCGGGCTGAGCGGTCTTTGCTGCGGCTTTTTCCTGCTGCGTCTCCTGCTCGATGCTGGTGCGCCCGTCGGTGGTGCCTTTGGGCTTCTTTCTTTATTCGCCCAGCTCTTCTTTCCGGCTCAGCAAATGCGGCTCGCACAGTATTTTCCAAACGCCCGCGCGAGCGTCCTGGCTTGGAACAATAGCGCCCTCTTTCTCGGGATTTCGCTTGGCTCCCTGATCGGCGGCCAGGCCACTTATCTCGGCGGTTTCAACCTCGTTTTGGCGGTCTCGGCCATCGTTGCCGGCACTGCTTTAGCGGTTAACCAAATCGTTTGTCCCACCCCAACGTCCGAGGCGATTATGCGGCAGTCTCAACCGCGAGAGGGAGGAGGGGCAAGGTAATGGTGACTGTGGTCCCGGACCCGAGCTCGCTCTCGATCTCGAGTGTTCCGCCATGCAGCTCGAGAGCCGATTTGGCAAACGGCAAACCTAGACCGGCCCCTTGGTGTTGGGCATCGAGGACCGAGTTGACGCGGTAGAACGGCTGCTGAACCCGCGGAATGTCTTCGGCGCCGATTCCGATCCCGGTGTCCCGAATACGGACACGCAGCACGCCGGTACCGGTCTCACCCGATACCGTCACGCGACCGCCCGCGGGCGTGAATTTTATTGCATTGCCGATTAGGTTCATGAACACCTGCTTCAGCTTCACCGCATCGCCGTCGAGTACCGGCCACTGCGACGGATCCCCGTCGACGACCAGCTCGATTTTTGCGGCTTCCGCCTCTAGCTGCAGCATCACGAGGTTTTCGGCCAGAAGTGCGCCCGGTTGCGTCGGCTGCCGGTCGATCTGCAGTTTGCCGGCCTCGACCTTCGCCAGGTCGAGCATCTCTTCGACAAGGGAAAGAAGCCGCATGCCACTCTCGTGAATGTGCTGCGCATATTCCTTGTAGGCCGGCACCCCCATGGGTCCCATGATCTCACCGTGCATTATTTCGCCGAAACCGATGATCGCGTTGAGGGGAGTCCGCAGCTCGTGGCTCATGTTGGCGAGGAACAGCGATTTTGCGCGATTGGCATTGGCCAGTTCGATCGTCCTCTCTTGGACCCGGCGCTCCAGTGTCGTGTTGAACTCGCGCAGTTCTTTCTCCAGCTGCGTTTGTGCGGTGTAGCGCGCGTCGAGGGCGTCGGCCATAACGTTGAACGTCATGCCCAAATGACCGATTTCCGAATTGAGGTGCTTTACCTGGACGCGGGCTGCGTAATTCCCGTGCCGCCACTCGGTAGCGAAATGCAGCAGACCGTTGATCGGTTCCCGCAAAAAATGCCGGCTGCCGACAACCGCCGCAACCGTCGCAGCAACAAGGCCAAGGACGATCAGTCCGATGCCGCGCGCGGTGGCATCGCCTATTGCCGCAAACGCCTCTGCCTTCGATTGCCCCGCGCTCAAAAAGAAATCCTTTGGCGGCAGCGCTGGCGGCACATAACCGAAAATTCGCGTGACGCCATCGACGCCGCGTGCTTCCTCCCAGCCGGTAGTATTGCCGTCCATGATGTCTTCATGGCTTTTACGCATATTTTTGCCGACGAGTTTCTTGGGGTTCGGCAGGCGCGCGACAATGTTTCCCTCGCGATCGGCGATGAGGATCGAGGCAGTGGGCGACAGCCCTCTCTCCTTCAAATGATCTGAGAGCCATGCCAGATCGAGACCGGCGAACACCGCTCCCGGCATCCGACCAGCCCCGTTTCCGAATTTCAGCGCGAAATGAATCATTCGTTGACCGGTCAACGGATCGGCCCAGTAATTCCCAACGGCGAGCCCGTCCTGCGCCATTGCGCGTCTGAAAAACGGCTGATCGGCTACAGAGGGGTAGCTTACGGGCACACTCGAGCAAAATATTCGGCCGTTGCTGTCAGCGGCTGCAAGCAGGCCGTAATTGGAGTATTGAGGCGCCAGCGTGGCAAAGAGTGCGCTGCACGCGTCGCCGTCCTGTAGTTTGACAGGGTCCAGTTGCGCCAGCGCCAGCAGGAACTGGCGGGCCCCCTCACGCAGCTCTCCAATCTCTTCGCCGAACTGCTTCGTGATCTGAATGACTTGTTGACGAATATCTGCCTCACGCGATTTGCGCAATTCGTATTCGTTGTAGGCCTGGATCACGAGAGCCGGACAAACCGCGATCAGCACGAGGATGATTAGCCTCGTCGTCAGACTGATGTACGGCAAGCGAGGCCAAGCAAATCGACGCTCCACAGCGTTTGTCTTGTCGAGCGCCGAGTTTGCTCTATCCACAGTCATTGGTCCGTTTCCGAATACCCACGCCCCTTGGATGTAGTCCCGCCCGGGATACTGTGGAGAGGCGCCGGTTGCCAGCGGTTTTAGCTAAAATTGTAAATAAAGGGTTAACCTTTTCTTACACCAGTCACGTCGACTTCTCGAATCACTCCGGTAAAGATCGCGCGACTGGCTCATGTCGGAATCACGATCTGTCGTGTGCAGCAGTGGGCGATTTTCTCACATGACAACATCGCCCGGCCGCCACTGATGGCGGCATTGGTCTGGTTGCCGCAGTCTTCCAGGCGCGATGAAATTGCCGAAAGTGGTGCGGCACCTGGGGGGAATCGCCCACGGCCAATTCTTGTTGAAGTCGCGCGGCGGGTGTTGGGTTTTGTCGAGCGATTTTAGGTAGAAATGGGGTTTTGTTGGCGAATAGTAGCGCCGCGCGCCGGGCAATTTATCGATCCCTTTATATACACCATCGTCGTGAGCGACAGCCACCACTCCCAGTAACCTCGCTACCATGGGCTGCCCCGACTACCGCATCTATGTGAATAGCAGATTTTACTCGACTCCGAGCATCAAGTTCGGCATGATTTGCGATTTTCACATATTATTTAATTGCCAATTTCGGGAGGTTATGATACTACCGCAGGAAGGCGAACAATGGTTTTCTTCTGGCGCACGCTGATTGGCCACAACTTTAAGTATTGTCAAACTATGAGTTATTCCATCGCAATTTATTCAGACAATGCAATAGGAAAATCCCGCGCACCTTTACATGCTCAGCGACCCCAATGCGATCTCGGGAAAGGATCCGCGGAAAGGAGCGTAGCAAAGTCGGCGAACCCATGCCATCGGATGACTCCTATGGTCAGCGGGATGTTCGGGCTCGGTCAGGGCTTAAGAAGCCGGTATCATGGACAAAGAGCTCGTGCGTTGCCGGTGGGTGATCCGATGCGACGAATTGCAGGCCCACTGTGACGGACGCCTTTTTGCCGCCATACCCGGCTCTTGCTCTCGCCGATTCGCGGCGTGCCGACCAACGGGACGATCTACGTTCGCCCGCAAAGGTGCGGCGGCCTGGGCCAAAGACGGTCGTCCTCATTCATGGCCTATGGATGACCCCACGCAGTTGGGAGCTCTTCCGCCGGTATTATGAGGAACGCCGATATAGGGTCCTCGCGCCACCTTGGCCACGGCTTCGTGGTGAAGTCGAGGATATACGGCAGGGTCCCACAGAGCTCGCCGGTCTTGGCCTCACCGAAATCGTCGCTCATTACGAGAAGGCCATTCGTTTGCTCGACGAGGCGCCGATTCTCATTGGGCATTCTCTCGGCGGTTTGGTTGTACAGATACTGCTTGATCGTGGTCTCGGAGCAGCCGGTATCGCAATAGACTCTGCGCCGCCTAAGGGGGTATGGCAGTTGCCGCCGTTGTCGCAGATCAGGGCGTTGCTCCCGGTCGTGTTAAACCCACTAAGCTATTGGCAGACAGTGTCGTTGAGCTATCGTCAGTTTCGCTATGCCTTTGCCAATACGATGAGTGAGCACGATGCGCGAGCGACATTTATGAGGTACACGATACCCGCTCCGGGACGCGCGGTATTCGAGTCCGCATTCGCTAACTTGAGCCCATGGTCCGCAACAACTGTAGATTACGCGAATGATAGGCGCGCGCCGCTGCTATTGATCGCCGGCACCGAGGATCACATCACTGCGTCTTCCGTGGTTAAAGCCAATTTCCGTAAGTATTGGCGCTCAAACGCGATCACGAGATTTAAAGAATTTCCAGGGTATTCACATCTGATCATTGTACAATCTGGGTGGCAGCAAATCGCCGACTTTGCGCTCTCCTGGGCGCAACAAAACCTTCTACAAGTTGGTTTTCCAAGGACGGCGCTATACCGCCGCACCTGCTAAGGACTGTGCGATATTTTTACTGTGTTTCGGGCGACGTTGATTCAAGCCGCCGCAGCCACGGTATTTCGCCGGCCCGACGACAGCGTTTGAGATGACATGAAGTGGTCGGGGCAGCATCATTAGCACGACGGGCTTAACAAGCCAAATTTAACAGTAACGGAAAATTACGCCCAAGGCTGCACAAATTCCGGTGAGCAATGCCAGCCCCTGGTATAGTTAATCGAGCAACTCATTGTTTGTTGAGGATACAATGTTACCTGAAACAGATACATTAGGGACCATAGTCTCAGATACAATAAAGATCGTGTTTAAACGGAGGCTTGTCGATCGGGTGCTGCGCCTTTGGATTGAAAGGGCGCAGGGGGGACGGTTTCCGAGGCGCAATCAAATCGGCCCTTCTATTCTGGGCGCGGACTGGGCAAATTGTCTCGTGTTCGCAGTGCGATCGCCAGTCGAGCACTCATATATCGTCGCCACTGGAGAAAACCTATCGTTTGCCAACTGCCCCAACGATACTCTGGCAGGTGTGCTCCTGTCGCACCTACCACAGGTCATATGCGAGCGTCGTTGCCTAATGATCGAGGGACGGACGACGCTTCGCGGGCGTGGAGTCCTATATCGGAGTGGCCTGTTTCCGCTTTCCGAGGACGGCGCCGCTATCGACCACGTGTTAGGCGCGGCAAGCCACCGTCTCCTGCGCGAAAATGAAAAGCTGATAGCGTCCCTCATTCGGATGAAATGGCTTTAAGCCAGGGGGACTGCAAAGCAACGCTTCTCATGGCGGGGGCACGCTTTCGCGCATACGGGCGAGTAGGGGCGGTCATGCCCCCGGAGCGCGATCATTCGGCGTTGATGTAACGAATGCGGTAGAAGTCCGAGCAGTTCGTTCGGGTATTTGTTGGGTTCGCTCGGTGTTAAGGAATAGATGAGGCGTCGGGGCGGCTCTCGCCCGGTCACGCCGCCCCGGGCCCGGAGGCAATTATGCGGCAGTCTCAACCGCCAGAGGCAGGAGAGGCAAGGTGACGGTGACTGTGGTCCCGGACCCGAGTTCGCTCTCGATCTCGAGCGTTCCGCCATGCAGCTCGATAACCGATTTAGCAAACGGCAAACCCAGACCAGCCCCTTGATGCTGGGCATCGAGGACCGAGTTGACGCGGTAGAACGGCTGCTGAACGAGGGGGATGTCTTGCGCGCTGATCCCGATCCCGGTGTCCCGAATACGCACACGCAGCACGCCGGTACCGGTCTCACCCGATACCGTCACGCGACCGCCCGCGGGCGTGAATTTTATTGCATTGCCGATCAGGTTCATGAACACCTGCTTCAGCTTCATCGCATCGCCCTGGAGCACCGGCCATTTCGACGGGTCCCCTTCGACGACCAACTCGACTTTGCCAGCTTCTGCGGACAGGCGCAGCATCACCAGGCTTTCGGCCAGAAGGGCGCCCGGCTGCGTCGGCTGCCGGTCGATCTGCAATTTGCCCGCCTCGACTTTGGCGAGGTCGAGCATCTCTTCGACGAGGGAAAGCAGATGCATACCGCTCTCGTGAATATGCTGCGCATATTCCTTGTAGGCCGGCACCCCCATAGGTCCCATGATTTCACGGTGCATCAGCTCGCCGAAACCGATGATCGCGTTGAGGGGGGTACGCAGCTCGTGGCTCATATTGGCGAGGAACAGTGATTTTGCGCGGTTGGCATTGGCCAATTCGATCGTCCTCTCCTCGACCCGGCTCTCCAGTGTCGCATTTAGCTCGCGCAGTTCTTTTTCCAGCCGCCTTTGAGCGGTGTAACGCACATCGAGGGCGTCCGCCATTGCATTGAACGTCGCCCCCAGATGACCGATTTCCGAATTGGAGTGCTTTACCTCGACGCGTGCCGCGTAATTCCCGTGGCGCCACTCGGTGGCGAAGTGAAGCAGACCGTTGATCGGTTCCCGCAAAAACTGGCGGCCGCCGACGACCGCGGCAACGGTTGCAGCCAGAAGGCCGAAGACGATCAGTGCGATGCCGCGCGCCGTGGCGTCGTCTATTGCCGCAAACGCCTCTGCCTTCGACTGTCCGGCGCTCAAAAAGAAATCCCTTGGCGGCAGTGCCGGCGGCACATAGCCGAAGATCCGGGTGACGCCATCGACGCCGCGCGCCTCCTCCCAGCCGGCGGTGTTTCCGTCCATAATCTCCGCATGCCCTTTGCGCATGTTTTTGCCGACGAGCGCCTCGGGGTTTGGCAGGCGCGCAACAATGTTTCCTTCGCGATCGGCGATCAGGATTGAAGAGGTCGGCGATAACCCCCTTTCTTTAAGATGCTCGGACAGCCAAGCCAAATCGAGCCCGGCGAAAACAACGCCGGCGATATGGCCATCCGCGCCACCGAATTTCAGCGCAAAATGGATCATCCGACGGCCGCTCGACGGGTCAGCCCAATAATTACCGACGGCGAGACCGTCTTGTGTCATTGCGCGTTTGAAAAACGGCTGATCGGCCACCGAGTCATAGGTTACCGGCACGCTTGAGCAGAATATCCGGCCATCAATGTCCGCGGCTGCGAGCAAGCTGTAATTGGCGTATTGCGGCGCCAATGTGGCAAAAAGCGCGCTGCACGCGTCGCCATCCTGCAATTTTACCGGGGTGAGCTGCGCCAGCGCCAGTAGGACTTGGCGGGCCCCCTCGCGCAGCTCGCCGATCTCTTCGCCGAATTGCTTCGTGATCTGGATGACTTGTTGGCGGATATCGGCTTCGCGCGCTTTGCGCAATTCATATTCATTGTAAGCTTGGATAATGAGCGCCGGGCAAACCGCGATCAATACGAGGATAATCAGCCTCGCCGTTAGATTGATCTGCGGCAGGCGCGGCCATGTGAATCGGCGCTTGACAGCATTGCCCTCGCCGAGCGCCGAACTTGCACCGTCCGCGGTCATTGGCCCGTCTCCCGAATAGCGGCCGCCCTCTCGAATGTCTGACCCGCCCGGGATACTGCGGATAGAGGCCGCCTTGCCAGTAATTTTAACTAAAATTGTGAATAAAGGGTTAACCAATCCCTCACACTGGCGCGTCGCCTTGCAGCATCGCGCGGTAGAGGTAGCGCAGCTGGTTCATGTCGTAATCGCCATTGGCTTTGTGCAGCAGCGATCGGTTGTCCCAGATGACGAGATCGCCGGGTTGCCATCGGTGACGGTACTGGTATTTAAGCTGCGTCGCATGCTCGAGCAGATCCGCGAGGAGCGCAAGCGCTTCCGCCTCGGGCATTCCGATGATGCCCTCGATGCGCATGGGGTTGATGTAGATCGCCTTGCGACCGCTTTCCGGATGCGTGCGCACGATCGGATGGCTGACGGCGTCCGGCACACGATCGCGGCTTTGCGCCGCTAGCTCCATCATCTTGCGCGAGCTGTGCCGGCTCTCGTAAACGTGCACCGCCTTCAGCCCGGCGATGCGCTGCTTGGTCTCTTCGGGCAGCTCGTCATACGCAAGATGCATGTTGACGTACTGCGTGTCACCGCCCCAGTCGGGCAAGCTCACCGCATGCAGTACGGTGGCCTTGGGAGGACAGACGGCGTTCGAGTGGTCTGTGTGAAAGCCTTCGCCGGGGATATAGCGCCTGCCATCAGGAAAGAAGTCCCGGTTCGAGATGTAGTGGACTAATGGGCAATCGGACAGCGCAAAACGCGAATTGTGCTGCGGGAAGACCTCGCCGAACAGGCCGACTGCGGCAAGCAGTTGATGCGGCGTCAGATGCTGGCCACGAAACACCAGCACCGAGCGGTCGACAAAGGCGCGATTGAGCTGCGTCCGGGTCGCGTCGTCCACGGGCCGGGCGAGATCGATGCCGCGTACCTCCGCCGCGGTGTGCGCGGAAAGCGGGGCGATCGTGCAATCCATTACCCGGTCTCCATCGGCAGGCTCGGGTCGGTCGCCCACTCGCTCATCGAGGCGTCGTACAGCCTGACATTGGGATGACCGAGCATGACCAGCGCCAACGCATCCGCGCTCGCGGCAATTCCGCCGCCGCAATACGTGATAGCCCGTTTGTCCAGCGCGCCGATCGCTTTGAAGCGCTTGCGCAGCTCGGCCGACGGCAGGAATTCGTTGGTCGTGGGGTCGATCAGGTGCGCCGCCGGCAAGTTGACGCTCCCCTTGATGCGGCCGGGCCGGCCGTAGGTATTGCCGCCGGTGCCGGCGTGCTGCTCGGGCAAAAGGGCGTTGATCGTACACGCCCCGTCATCGCCGATCGCCTGCAGCACTTCCTCTTTGCCGACCATCAGTGGCCGTTGTTCGCGCACCACGAACTTGCCGGGCGCGCGAAGCTTTGCCGGACCGGCTTCAACCCGCCGGCCTTCGCGGCTCCATTTCTGCCAGCCGCCGTTGAGCACTGCCGCGTTATCGAAGCCGAAGACGCGCAACATCCACCACACCCGCGTCGCCCACCACGGGTTGGCGGTGCTGTAGAGCACAACCTGCGTCCCCTCGCCGACCCCAAACCGGTTCATCGCCGCCGCAAAGTCCGCGACCGAAGGCAGCATGAACCGGAGGCGATGGTTGTTGTCGGAAAGATCGGCCTGCAAATCGACAAATTGCGCGCCGGGGATGTGCGCCTTTTCGAAATCCGCCCGACCCGGCACGACGTGGTAGGTGATCTTCGGGTCGGGAATGAGGTGCGTCGTGCAGTCGAGGATGCATACATCGGGGTCGCCGAGCCGACGCTCGAGCGCCTCGGTTTCGATCAGGAATTCGGGATGGACAAAGCCCTCTTCCGTGTTCATACAAGGCTTTCCTTCTATTGATGCTGCGGCAAGGAAGCGGCGAGCGGCGGCCGCCGACGGTGGAACTCCGTCGCCTGCTCGAAGGCGTAGCCGACGCGCATGACACCCGCCTCATCGAACGGCTTGCCGGCGATCTGAAACGCAAGCGGCAGACCGTTCTCGAAGCCGATCGGCACCGACAAGGCGGGGCTTCCCGTCAGATTGTAGGGGCCGGTGTAGGAAGCCCGCTCGAATGTCGAATAGGTCGAAATCGCATCGATCCGCGGCGCCGGCCCCGTGGAGTTCGCCGAGATTGCGATATCGACATCGGCGAGCGCGCGGGCGAATTCGAGGCAGAGCTCGCGCCGCTGCCGCACCGCTTCGACGTAGTCGGCTGCGCTCAAAAACGCGCCGAGCGCAATTCGCGCGAACATGTGGTGGCCGAAGAGATGCGGCCGCTCGCGAAAATCAGTCTCATGCAGCGCATAGGCTTCCGCCAGCATGATCAGCCGGTTGGCGTCCACATAATCGATCAGCGGCGAAAGCTGTAAATCGACGAGCCGGGCGCCGAGGCTCTCCAACACCCGGCATGCATCGTCGAATGCGGCGATATACGCCGCGCTCGGCGCACTGTCGGCGCCGAAATGGGCGACCGCATCGCGCTCGTGAAAATGACGGATGACGCCGATCCTGAGCCTGTCGAGGCGCTTGGTCAGCGCCGCCCGGTAATCCGGAACCGGCACGTCTGCCGAAGCCGGGTCGTGCGGATCGTACGCGGCCAACGCCTGCATCATGATGGCGCAATCCTCGACGGTTCGCGTCAGAGGCCCGCAATGGTCGAGCGTGTAAGAGAGCGGAAAGACGCCGCGGCGGCTGACGCGGCCATAGGTCGGCTTGAGCCCGACGATGCCGTTATAGGCGGCGGGCCCCCGGATCGAGCCGCCGGTGTCGGAGCCCATTGCCGCGGCGCAGAGCCCGGCGGCGACCGCGACCGCCGAGCCGCTTGACGAGCCCGCCGGATAATGCGCGGTGTTCCACGGATTGCGGGCTGGCGGGAACGGCAAGGTGAAATCCGGCCCGCCGATCGCGAATTCATGCGTTTCTTGCTTGCCCAGCAGGACCGCGCCGGCGTCTCGCAGTTTGACCCAGCTTTCGGCATCTTCCTCGGGGATATGATCAAGGTACCGCCGCGAGCCGGCGGTCGTTCGGACGCCGCGTGTCTTGTAAATGTCCTTGAGGCCGATCGGGATGCCGTGCAAGACGCCGCGCGAACGGCCTGCCGCGAGCTCGCGCGCGGCCATGACCGCCTCGTCCCGCAGAACTGTCACATAGCTGTGCAATTCGCCGTCGAGGGCGTCGATCCGCTCGAGATAGGCCTCGGTCAGCGCCACCGGCGAGAGCCGGCCTTCCGCGATCTCGCGGCTCGCTTCGGCGACGGTCAGAAGAGTGGGAGCCATCGCCGCCTCACTCTTTCGGCTGCACGAAGATATGGGCGGGCTCGGCCGCGCGGTCGCGCGGCCGCCGCACGGTGCGCGCCATACGCTCGACCAAAGGGTAAGCTTGGCGCAGTTCCTCGAACTGCTCTGGGGTTAGCCGCAACCCCGCCTGCTCGACGAGGATGGCAAAGCGCTCGGGCGAAATCACTTCCTCGGTCATGTCGTCCCTCTACTCCGCCGCCTGCGCCACCGGCGCGGCGTGGAAATTCTTCGGCAGGCCGGCTTTGGCGATCGCGCCGTGCTGGACGACGTTTGGCAAGGCCCGATGCACAAGCGCGCGCGCCGCGAGAAGCCGATCGAGGTCGATCCCGGTCTCCAAGCCCATCGCCTCCAACATGAAGGCGAGGTCCTCGGTGACGATGTTGCCGGTGGCGCCGGGCGCATAGGGGCACCCGCCGAGGCCGCCGAGCGAGGCGTCGAAAGCGCGCGCGCCGGCATTGAGCGCCGCCAGCACATTGGCGAGGCCGAGCCCGCGTGTATCGTGAAAATGGCCGGAGACCGGCAGCGGTGCGACATCGGCCATGACCCGGCGGAAGACGCGCTCGACCGCCGCCGGCTGACCATAGCCGACGGTATCCGCGAGGATGATCGCGTCGGCTCCGGCCTCCGCGGCCTCGACAGCAATACGGCGCGCCCGGTCCTCCTCGACTGCGCCCTCGATCGTGCAGCCAAACGCGGTAGCGAGCCCGCAGGCGATGCGCGGGCGTTTTTCTTCCGGCGCCGTACGGCACAGCGCGACGACGCGGCGGAAATCCTCGATCGACTCGGCGGTGCTGCGGCGGACGTTGGAGCGATTGTGCCCTTCGCTGACCGACAGCACGAAATTCATCTCATGCACGCCGAGCGCCAAGCCGCGTTCGGCGCCCTTCAGGTTCGGGATCAATGCCGAGACAGTAAGCCCCGGCAGCGTCAACGCATGCTTTACGACCACCTCGGCATCGGCGAGCTGCGGCAACAGCTTCGGCGGCACGAACGAGCTGACCTCGATCTCGCGCACGCCGGCCGCGTGCTCGGCTTCGAGCCAGGCGATCTTCTCCTCGGTCGGCATGATCTCGGCGAGGCTCTGCAGGCCGTCGCGGAGCCCGACTTCGCGGACATACGCACGCTCGCTCATTCTTTCCTCCAAGCAAGGACGTTTTGGACCAAGCTAGACCCGGCACCGCGTCCGAGCAATCTTCTCACACGACATGCTCGGGGGTTAGCGCGCAAGCCTCGTCGGTATCGGCGAGCTCGATCTGGATCGTTGCATGGTGGATGCCGAAACGGCGGTGCAGCTGCTGCGCCAACTCATTGAGCGCCGCATCGCCAGGATGACCGCCCGGCATTATCAGATGGCAGGTCAGCGCCGTCTCGGTCGTGCTCATGCCCCAGATATGCAAATCGTGCAGTCCGGTTACGCCCGGCACAGCCAGTAGGTACGATCGCACGGCGGCCGCGTCGACGCCCTCGGGCACGGCGTTCAGCGCGAGGCCGATAGCGCTCTTCAGAAGGCCCCAGGTGCTGATGACGATGACCGCCGAGACAACGAGACTGACCGCGGCGTCGAGCCACAGCCGGCCAGTGAACCAGATCGCGATCCCGGCGGCGACGACGCCGGCGGTGACAAGCGCGTCGGCCGCCAGGTGTAGAAACGCGCTCTTTACGTTGAGATCGCCCGTCCCCGACGCGAACAGCAGCGCCGTCCCGCCATTGACGAAAATGCCTACGGCGGCAACCGCGACGACGATCCCGCTCGCTACCGGCACCGGGTGTGCGAGCCGCCAGATGCCCTCCCAGGCTATCCCGCCGGTCACCACCAGCAGAATGATCGCATTGACGAGCGCGGCGAGTATCGAGCTGCTCCGCAAGCCGTAGGTAAAGCGGCCGCTCGGTTGACGCCGGCCCAACAGCGCGGCGCCCCACGACAGCGACAGGCCGAGAACGTCGCCGACATTGTGGCCCGCATCGGCGAGCAGCGCCAGCGAGCCGGAGAAAATCCCGGCAATTGCTTCACCGGCGAGATAAGCAAGGTTTACCGTAATCCCAATTGCGAACGCTCGCCCGTTATTCGAATGCGCGTGCCCGTGAAGGTAATGCGCCTGGCTATGGTGGTCCTGCGCCATTCGGTGCGCCTCGGGGCGAACGCAACGGTTACGGATTACTGTACTCCCAGCAATTCCACATCAAAGATCAATGTGGCGTTCGGCGGGATCACTCCGCCGGCGCCGCGGGCGCCATAGCCCAGCTCCGGCGGGATGATCAATGTGCGCTTCCCGCCGACTTTCATCCCTGCGACGCCCTCATCCCAACCAGCGATGACCTGGCGCGCGCCAAGCGTGAATTGGAACGGCTGCCCGCGATCGACCGAGCTGTCGAATTTCTTGCCCTTGGCGCCATTGTCGGAAAGCCATCCGGTATAATGCACCGAGACTTTCTTGCCCGCCGTCGCTTCGGGGCCGTCGCCAATCTTCTCGTCAGTGTATTTCAGTCCATTCGGCATTTCGACCACCTGGTTGGCCGCCGCGTCCGATCGCCCCGACGGAGTCAGGGCAGCGATGACCACAAGCGCCGCAGCGGCGTAGGCAGATCGCATCCGTTTCATGATTTTTCCGAAGATCGCACTTTTGGAGGCCGGTGGTGCAAGCCTTTACATGATTCCACGCGGCTGCGGAACCGACCATTTAGGGCGAATTAGCCAATGTCGCAATCGCGCAGCGTGCGATGATCTTGTCGGCGCGTAGATGATTGCGAATCCCGCCGCTTTCAAGGATACGGTCACGTGCCCATTCAGACCAGCTCTAGACCGCGGGTCGCAAGCGCAACCACGCGCGGGATCGGTCGATTGCCCTTCTCGTAATAGGCGACCATTCGCCGGCTTAGGCCGAGGGCGCGCGCCGCCTCGTCGAGCGTGTAGGCCTTGCGCTCGCGCCAGTGCCGAAATTCGTCTGGCGTCATTGTCGCGCCTGACTGTTCTTGCGCCAGGCGCCAGAGCGTATCAGCGGACATGTCGATACCGCCCGGCCATACGATATCGGTGCCGTACTCGCCGACCTGCACCTGGCGGAACAGTTCTGGCGAGCTCCGAAGCGGCGCATAGACGCGGAAGCTTGCAACCATGCCGGACACGTCGACGGAATTCTCCCCGCCTCTGTCCCAGCGAACATGCAGGGTCAGCGGATCCTCGCCGGGCGTCACCGCGACGATGCGGGGCAGAACTCTCTTCGGCACAGTCAACCTCGTTCGTTCAGCTCGGCCCATTTCAGGGCGAGACTTTTGCGACGCTCCCGCGCCCACGCCAGGACCTCGGCGATTTGGGCGGGGCCCGCCTCGCCGGCGATCACTCGCAAATCCGCACCAGCACCTAGAAGTCAGGAGCAACGATGTGGAGTTGCGGCAGCCCGGTGATCATCGGCGTACATGGGCACGCTCACGGCGCCAAAGCGTTGCAGGGTCGGCATCCGTGAGCCTCAGTTAGCAGTGCAACTATTGCACTTACAAAAGGGGGTTTGTCAAGGTGAGTTGCTAGTCGCCTTCACACATTCTTGACTTACGAACGGAAGGCTCGGTCAACGTGCTGGTCACGTATCTTCATACTGGTCCCGTATCTTCATAGATGTGTCCGAAAGAACGCGATCACGTCCGCATTGAATTGCCCGAGGAAAGCCGCGCGGTCGAAGCCTGGCTCGTCGGTGCAAACGTCTGGCCGCCGCTCAACCAGCAGCGGCGGGCAAAAGATGAAGACGAAATGCCCGCCCCCGGCAGCGTAGCGGGAGTTAGCCACGACCCGATACTCGTGCGCCGGCAATGCCTTCTCAATTGCATCCACCTGGTCGCGCGGCCCGCCACGTTCGGATGCCCACAGCTGTATTGGCACCGTGATCGCTGTGAAACTCTCGGCATTGAAAAATGCGGGACCCGGGTCGGCGAGCGCGGCGGCTTTGATCCGTGGCTCGTCCACAGGTGGCTGCCGCGCAAGCGGTTGCCCGTCGACTTCGCCGCATAAATTTCCGGCGAATGTGTAGTGCTTGCAGATCACCGGCGCATCTGCCCAATCGGGCTCGGCGCCGATCAGAACGAGTCCGGTGTAGCCGCCGGCCGAGAAGCCGTAGAAGCCGATCCGGCTGCGGTCGATGTTGGGCGCGGCGGACGACGCCCCGAGTGCGAAGGTAATAAGACGCTGATATCATTCGGCCGTTGAACCATGCAGGCCGGCGAGCCAGCCGTGCTCCGCTCGCTGCGCCGGCTAAGATCGGGATGGGTGATCCCGGCGATGATAAATCCACCATCGGCGATTGCCGCGGCGGTGTTGTGCAGATTCCAAAAGCTGCCGCCGACACCGTGCGACAGAACGATCAGCGGGAGCTTATCGCCGCTCAACGGACAATCCTTGGTTCCAACGATGGTTACTCCGGCGACCTCGATGCTGCCGGGCGGCTCCGGACACGGGTACCAGATCGCGCCTGTGAGCGCCGGACCGTCGGCATCGGCAGGCACCTCGATGAACCGGAAACCGGCAGCCTGCGCAAACGTCGCTATGAAACAGAGGGCGATTACGACGACGAACCTGGCAGCATGCATCGGGTGGGTCTCCTGGCTATGCCGCTCGCCACGCGATCACGGTAGAACCTTCACTGCAGCGATTGCAAAGGCGATGATCGGCACCGGGCCGCAAGTCCTGCGGGCCGCCAACGCGTGGCTGGCCTGGGAGTGGAGGAGGTCAAACCCCGGCGCCTTCTGCGCGTTGCGAAATTCTTGGATTGTGCGCTGTTCACATCGGGAAGGCTCACCTATCCATTGATCGACCCAGTGCTCGCCAATTACGCAGCGGGACCTTTGATTTGGATCGATTTGTCGTGATCTCCGGTGCTCGGGCGTCGGCAAATCTACACTGCTTGCCGAGCTTGGTCGACGCGGGCACGCCGTGGTGGAGGAGCCCGGCCGGCGGATCATCAAGGAAGAGCTGAAGCGCGAAGGCTCGGCACTCCCCTGGATAGACGGGACCGCCTTTGCACGCCGGGCCGTTGCGATGGCTCTTGCCGACCGAGCGTCAGCCGGCGCGCTAAACGGCTGGGTGTTTTTCGATAGAGGCTTGATCGACGCCCGCGCCGGTTTGCAGCACCTCACGGGCGAGCCGGTGCTCGCAGCGCCTGGTCAATCTCACCGCTACCATCGCCGCGTGTTCCTGGCGCCGCCGTGGCCGGAAATTTATGTGACCGACCGAGAGCGGCGTCACGGCCTGGACAGGGCGCTTGCGGGAACAGGCTGAGCGAAAACCCCGCCTTCCGCCCAATTTCGTCGCCCCCGCGAAAGCGGGGGTCCAGGGCAGGTGATTGAAATCCCTGGATTCCCGCTTGCGCGGGAATGACGGGAAAAGCGCCCGAGAGAGGTAGGCGCGTACTTTCCACACAGCCTGGGAATATTGCCGCCTTCTCGAAGTCTATCCGTCGCTCGGCTACGAAGTCGCCATCCTGCCAAAGAGCGGTGTCCCGGAACGCGCCGACTTCGTTCTGCGGGCGCTGGCAGAATAGCCGTCCACGCCGCCGCTTCGCCTCATAAAAGGCGAAGTTTCGCGGTAACGTCGTCCCTCCATTATTTTTTATCGGATTTCGACGGGACGAAGCGATGCGGCTGCCTGGTGATCTTTTACGGGGTTCGGCGAGCGAGAGAAGCGGCGGCAATAATTCCCGGTTCGGCAGATTTAATTCCCGATTAGGGCGCAAAAAATTCCCGTTTACCTCGCAACGGGAATTGGCTCGCAACCGCTTGATTTGGCTCGCCGTTTCCTGTGCCAAACCAGCACTTGCCGGGCAAAAACGAAAAAATTCCCAGTTCCACGGGAATAACCGGGAACCCGGAACCGGGGGCTTGACAGCGCGGGGCCGGCGCGCGGAGATGCGGCCGAGGAGGAACCGACCATGCTCGACGGCTATATTTACACCGCTCTGCGCACACCCTTTGGCCGCCACGCCGGCGCACTCGCCAGATTGCGGCCGGACGATATGCTGGCCGCGGTCATCTCCGAGGTCGTCAAGCAGAGCCCGTTCGACCCGCAAAAGATCGAGGATGTCGTCGTCGGCTGCGCCAATCAGGCCGGCGAGGACAGCCGATGCGTCGGGCGCCACGCTGGCTTGCTCGCCGGACTGCCGATTGAGGTCGCCGGCTCCGTGTTGCAGCGCAATTGCGGCAGCGGGCTCAACGCCATCGTCATGGCGGCCCAGGCGGTGACCTGCGGCGAGGGCGACACTTTCATCGCCGGCGGCGTCGAGAGCATGAGCCGCGCGCCTTATGTGATGAACAAGGCGGAAAGTGCCTTTGGCCGCG
>Ga0126381_100001158_pt1 | contig 28588 bp, 30 predicted proteins | sample PanSoiMetPlot_28_FD_96465 | JGI IMG/M metagenome (GOLD analysis project Ga0126381, IMG submission 96465) | Tropical forest soil microbial communities from Panama - MetaG Plot_28 | ecosystem: Environmental > Terrestrial > Soil > Tropical forest > Bulk soil | place: Panama | collected 2016-02-17
CGGCATCCGCGATGACTTCGATTTCCGGTTGGGAACGCCAGTTCCCGCGGATATGGGCGATGGCGCGCCGCACGATGTCGTAGTCGGCCGCCGCTGTCGAAAGCGGGGCAAGGTCTGGAAAGCGGTCGGCAAAAGCCGATTTTGCTGGGGTCATCTTCATGTCCGCAATGTAGGGACAGTAACTGGGTCAAACCACCCGATTTCTGGCTAATCAAATATCGTTCTTGTCGGGCCTCGCCGGGCTTCTCTCAGAGCATCGCCAAGTTCCTTGGCGAAACTCGCCTTTTCATCGGGGCTAAGGAAGCTTCCGACCGTCAGCTTTTTGCCACGCGAAATCAGAAAAAGCCGATCGATTCCGAACTCTTCCAATTCGACTTTATCGAGCCGAACCCAGAGCGGATTGAGCACCCATTCGCGCACGCGCCCGAGATGGCTAACCTTGCGAACCCTCAGTACGGAAGGTGTGACGGTGACTTCCTCGTAGGCGTCCGCGTGTCGATAGTTGAGGCGGAACGCCCAATACAGCAACAAAACGTCGAGACCGAAGAACCCGAACACCGGCCAGGCACCGATCACCAAAAACATCATGCCGGTTACAAAACTTACGCCGCCAAACAACAGCATCAGAACGAGAAATCCCACGCGGCCGAGCGAACGGTGCGGCGTTAGCGTCGCCGAAAAGATCGTGGGCTCGAGCTCGGTGCCGTTGTCGGAGATCATCGCGCTCAGTATACCGAAATCATGGCGAAAAAGCCCCTCAACAAGACTTCGGCCAAGACGCGCGCCCGAAAAGTGCGTAAGCAAAAAAATGCCATGTTGAAGCCCGCGTCCAAACAGGCGGCGGCCGACGCCGAGGCCGCTGCCGGCGCGTTGCCGCAATGGACAACGGCGCAAGTCGAGGAGGCGTTCCGCCGCTTCAAGAAAGCCAATCCTGAGCCGAGAGGTGAACTCCAGTATATCAATCCTTTTACGCTACTGGTCGCAGTCGTGCTTTCGGCACAAGCGACCGACGCCGGCGTGAACAAGGCAACGCCAGCATTGTTTGCACTCGCTGACACGCCGGAAAAGATGGTCGAACTCGGCGAGTCGCGTGTGCGCGAGCTGATCAAGACCATCGGCTTGTTTCGTACGAAAGCCAAGAACATCGTCGGATTGTCAAAGCAACTGTTGGCCGAACATGGCGGACAGGTGCCGCGTTCGCGGGAGGCACTAGAAGCATTGCCCGGGGTTGGTCGTAAGACCGCTAATGTCGTGCTCAATATCGCCTTTGGCGAGCCGACAATAGCAGTCGATACCCACATTTTCCGCGTCGGCAATCGCACCGGTTTGGCTACGGGAAAGACGCCGTTTGAAGTTGAAACCAAATTGGAGGAGATCGTTTCGCCGCAATACAAGCGCCACGCGCATCATTGGCTTATTCTGCACGGACGCTACACTTGTTTAGCGCGCAGGCCGCTGTGTGAGAAATGCATCATCAGCGACCTGTGTTTATGGCCGGGAAAGACAATCGCATAACTTCGCCGGAGGGAGTGTCGTCATGGAAGGGTCATCGCTAGCAAAGGCGCGCGAACTCATTCGACGGGACGCAACTGAGTGTCTGCATCGAGCGGGGTTGCCAGCCAAGGCCGTGGCCGCTTGGACCAAGGCGAAGCCGCGGATCACCGGCAAGTTCAAACGCGATGCCGCGGCCGGTACGAAATTCTGGCGCGGCGGCACTGATTTGCTCGCAAAACTCCCGAAGAAAACAGCGCGTACGCCAGAACAGCAAGAGGCGGTGGATTTCATTCTTTCCGATTGCCGCCGCTTGCGCGAAGATTTCCTCGCGCAGCACGCCGAAACGATCTATCGCAGGCTTACCAAAGATCTAGGCGTCTTCATGCGCGTGGACGACCTCGTCTATGAGGCCGCGAACCTGGTACGTGGCCTGACGCCGACTCACAAACAGGTCGATGCCGAAAGTTCGTTGATGCAAAGTGAGAAAGATGGCGTCGAGGTCGATCAGGGCATTTTTCTGGCGCAAGTGCTGGCTGTGCCTGATGCTGGCATGCACCTCTGCCAGTCAATGCTCTTGCCTAAAATGGAAGCGATTGAGCGCGGCGCCGATTTTATCAGAGAGGGCATCGTTAACTTTGGGCCGGCGAGAGTGGAGCGACGGGGCAAATCGGCGATCGTGACAGTCCACAATCCCCGCTTTCTAAACGCCGAGGACGATGACACGCTCGATGATACTGAAACGGCGGCTGATATCGCAATTCTCGATCCGATAAGCGAAATCTGCGTCCTGCGTGGCGACGTCGTCGATCACCCGCGTTACAGGGGCCGCAACATCTTCTCCGCCGGAATCAATCTGACTCATCTTTACCGCGGGAAGATCCCTTACCTCTGGTACATCCGCCGCGATATGGGAATCGTCAACAAGATGATGCGTGGCTTAGCGTTGGGTGCCCGTAACGCCGACGAAATTTATGGTGGAACTCACGAAAAACCGTGGGTCGGGCAAGTCGACGTTTTCGCAATTGGAGGCGGATGCCAGTATTTGCTGGCCATGGATTACGTCGTTGCGGGAAGCGATGCCTACATGACATTGCCGGCGCGCAAAGAGGGCATCATCCCGGGGGCCGCCAATTTGCGTCTAACACGTTTCGTGGGTGCCCGCGCGGCACGTCAAGCGATCATGATGGGGCGTCGCTTCGAATGCGATAGCGCCGAAGGCCGCATGATTTGCGATGTCGTTGCGCCGCCGGATCAGGTTGAGCAGGCCGTCACCAAGGTATGTGACGATTTCACATCGTCGGGCGTGGTTAGCGCTGCCGGCAACCGGCGCGCCCTCCGCGTCGGCGAGGAAACGCTCGATACTTTCCGTCGCTACATGGCCGTCTATTGTCGTGAGCAAGCGTACTGTCATTTCAGCCCGGCGTTGATTGCAAATCTAGAAAAGCACTGGAATGCCGCCCAGCGGAAAATCTAGACTTAAAAAGGTAGGCACACCGAAAGGACGCGTATGCCGCGTTTGCTGCTTAAGGGCGTCAATCTCACACCGCGCAGCGACAGTTTCGACCCGATCGAGACTGCGTCACGCGACGAGATTGGGGCGCTTCAGGTCGCGCGCCTGAAATGGACGCTCAACCACGCCTACACCAACGTCGCTCACTACAGGAGGACATTTGACAACGCGGGCGTGCATCCGAAGCACCTGAAGTCACTGGATGATCTGCGACACTTCCCGTTCACCACGAAAGAGGATCTGCGCAGCCATTACCCCTTTGGCATGTTCGCCATTCCGCGCGATCAAGTATTGCGTGTGCACGCCTCATCCGGCACGACGGGAAAGGCGACGGTCGTCGGCTATAGTCGGCGCGATCTCGATATCTGGGCTCATTTGATGGCCCGCAGCATGCGCGCGGCCGGCTGCCAGCCTGGAATGTTGGTGCAGAATTCATACGGCTATGGGTTGTTCACCGGCGGTATCGGTTTTCACTACGGCGCTGAGCGGTTAGGGATGACGGTCGTGCCGGTATCGGGGGGCATGACGGAGCGGCAGGTGCGCCTGATCGCTGACTTCAAGCCCGACGTGATCTTTGTTACCCCGAGCTACCTGCTCGCGATTTTGGATGAATTCCGCGCTGAGGGGGTCGATCCTCGCCAATCGTCACTCAAGATTGCCATGTGCGGCGCCGAGCCCTGGACCAATGCGATGCGAACCGAGATCGAGGATGCGTTCGACCTGCACGCAATCGACAATTATGGACTATCGGAAATCATTGGCCCGGGCGTGTCCTGTGAGTGCATCGAGAGCAAGGATGGGCCCCATATCTGGGAAGATCATTTCTATCCAGAGGTGATCGATCCGGTGACCGGCAAGGTGCAGGCCGATGGCGAGGTCGGTGAACTGGTCTTCACCACGCTGTCCAAGGAGGCAATGCCAATCGTACGCTATCGCACCCGAGACCTCTCGCGACTGCTGCCGGGCACGGCGCGCTCGATGCGCAGAATGGAAAAGGTCGCTGGACGTTCCGACGACATGATGATCGTGCGCGGTGTCAACGTATTCCCAAGCCAGATCGAAGAGATCATTCTCAAGGATGCGCGGTTGGCGCCGCATTTTGTGATCGAACTGCGTCGCGTTGAGCGCCTCGATGACATTACGGTCGTGGTAGAGGCGCGGCCAGACGCAGATAGCAGCGTGTTCGCCGCCTGTGATCGCGATCTCGCCCATCACATCAAGGAACTGATTGGCGTAACTGCGACGGTGCGTACAGTCAAACCGGGGACCGTCGAACGTTCACTCGGTAAGGCCAAGCGGATGATCGATCTGAGATCAAAAGGCTGACAATCAGGGTGGCTGCTCGATGAGCTCGGTACGCGCGCTCGAAAGCTTCTTGTGCACGTGCACCATGAATGCCATGCCAAAAATCGGCGTCGCCAGATTGACGATCGGTATGGATACGAACGCGGCGACAAACATGCCCGCGAAGAAAAGATAAACTGAGTTGGCCTTGCGCATAGCCTTGGCTTCGTCCGGCAAACGGAAACGCATGGCAGCTAGTTCGAAATACTCGCGGCCTAGGAGGTAGGCATTCGCCAGGAACAGGATGACTACGCCGAGACCTGCAAACAGGACGAATGGCAGCGCGCACAGGTAGACCAGCAGCGCCAGCCCGGCGAATTGAATACCTTCAATGAGGGCGCGAACGAAAGGCAAGGCACGGCCGGGCGGCTCGGCTGGATAGTACTCGCGCTCGACTGCGTCGGCGATCTCGTCAACAAAAAAGCTGCCGACAAATGCAGTCACCGCTGGCATCAAAAAAAGCGCGCCCGTGATGATGCCTAGTCCGGCCATGATCGACAGTACCCACGCGAGCCCGGACCAGACCGCGTGTGGCGCCACGCCGGTTGCTTGCTCCGCCCAATTGGCGCCCATGTCGGCCCACGATGCGAGAAAGCGCTGCATCAGAATCCCTAGGAACACTATGAGAATCAGCGCAAGGCCGCCCGCCTTGACCAGCACGTGGCGCAAGGCGGGAGTAAACATTTGCGAAAGAGCTTTGATGGCCGCGTCGATCATCCTGCATCAGGTAAGGCTCGCCGCGACGGCGAGCAAGCCCGCCCATTACCCTACCGGCGAGAGCGTAGTTTCTTCGACAGGGACCAAGGGCGTCGCTGCATCGGCATCGGTCGCCGGCAAATCGGCCCATGCGATAGCCTTGTAGTCGAACCCGCGCACGATCGTCGGTTTGACCACTTCAAAATAGGGAGAGATGTCGAAATCTCGCGGCGCATACAGTGAAGAATGACGGATTTCCAGAATCTCCCGTCGCGCCGCCTCGCTATCGAAACGTGTTACTTTGGGCAAAATCGGATAACGCACGGCCTCGAACGCCTGTGCGATCAGCGCCGAGCAGATGATACGGGTCGGATGGCCGGAGCCGAGCGCCATCATGCGACGCCTCCAGCGCTGCGGCACTGGTAGAGGAAGCAGATAGCGCATCAGATCAATAATATTTTTCAGGTCATAGTCAAAGCCGATACGTTCAGCGGCATAGGCACAGACGCGCCCTCGATCGTCCTCGTCGAGCTGGGTCGGCCGGCAAATGCGCGTGTGGTAGCGCGCGTATTTCGAAAGAGGCGCAGCGACCACACCCTGCCCGATATTGGCCTCGACCAAGACCAATGGCTCGCCGTCGGCGGTGGCGCGATCGCCGATGGCTCCGACGTAAAGCGCGGCATGCGACCAGGTCGACTGCGTGAGATATTTGATGACACCGGAGATGTGGTTGTTCCCTTCGACCAGCAACACATCTCCCGGCTGCAAGGTGGCACGCAAGGCATCGGGATCCGACGGCGTAAAAGGCTCATAGCCTTGCACCGGCTTTTCTAGATAGCGGGCCAACAAGCGCCCGACCCCGTCGACCATCCAGCTCATCATGGCCCTCGACGCCATTCTTGGCGGCGAGACGCGTCCGTCCGCGGGCACCGGTTCCGCGGTGCGTCTCATTGCCGCTAAAGTTAGGGAGAAGACATTGCAATTTGGTTCATTGTGTGCGTTTCCCTCAGCGCGCGCCGGAAGTTACCGTTCGTTAGCTATAAAAAATTGCCGCACGATAGGTGTTCAGGCATGCTGGCGGCTCACCCAGTGAAGTGTTTAGACACCATGTCGGGACCAAGCCGACGCCTGTTCCTCGCCGCCTCCGCGGCCGTCGTCGCCGCGCCGGCTCTATTGCGCGCGCAGACTGCGGATTTGGACGTCGCAATCATCGGTGCAGGGGCGGCAGGTATTGCGGCGGCTCGGCGCATAGCCGCCGCCAGCCGACGCTTCGCAGTGCTCGAAGCAACCAACCGCACTGGTGGACGCTGTGTCACCGACACGGCAATTTTCGGCGTACCATTCGATCTTGGCGCGCACTGGATTCATCGGTTCGACGGGAATCCGCCGGGTGGACCGGCTTCGGCCGACGGGCTCGATATATATGCGGCGCCGCGCGGGCAGACGATTCGTATCGGGCCTCGCAATGCTCGAGATGCAGAACTGGAAGGTTTTCTCTCCGCCTTGGTACGATCGCGTCGCGCCATTGCGGATGCCGGTAAGGGCAGGACGGACGCCCCGGCGGCTCGGGCACTCCCCGCCGATCTTGCCGACTGGCGAGCGACGATGGAGTTTGTGCTCGGCCCCTTCGTTTGCGGCAAGGACCTTGCTGCCCTTTCGGCTATAGAACTCGCTCGCATGCCTGAGCGCGATAACGACGCTTTTTGTCGCCAGGGCTATGGCGCGCTTATCGCAAGACTTGCAAGCGGCTTACCCGTGCGATTATCGACTCCTGTCTCGCGCATTGAGTGGGATCGCAATGGCGTCACTGTTGCGACGCCGAAGGGTTCCTTGCGGGCGCGCGCAGCAATCGTGACGGCTTCAACCAATGTGCTTACCGCCGACAAGATCGTTTTCAAGCCGGAATTGTCCAAACGTCAGCTCGATGCGGCCGCGGCGCTTTCGCTCGGGAGCTACGATCACATCGCTTTCGACATGCCGCGTAACCCCCTCAACCTACAGCGCGACGACCTGGTCTTCGAGAAATCATCGGATCAACATACCGCAGCCCTTCTGGCCAATGTTTTTGGCAGCAGCCTGCATCTGGTCGAGGTTGGTGGCGACTTTGGGCGCGAATTGTCGACAAAGGGAAGCGCGGCGATGATTGAATTTGCACAGGATTGGATGGCATCGCTATTCGGCAGTAGCACAAAAAAGTCGATCAAGCGCAGTTATGCCACACGTTGGAATGAAGAGCCTTTCACTCTCGGTGCGATGTCGGCTGCTGTTCCGGGCGCAACCGATGCACGCAGAATTTTAGCTGAGCCGATCGGCGGACGGATCTGGTTTGCAGGCGAGGCCCTGCACGAAACCCAATGGGGAACGGTTAATGGCGCTTGGGAGTCGGGAGAACGCACGGCGGAGGCGGTTTTGCGTCAGATCGGAGCGTTGAAGAAACCGGACGAGGACAGACCCTCGCAGCGCTCGCGACAGCGAAGCCGCCGGCGCGGCGAGAATCGATGACAACACATTCAAAGGCGCTCGTCGCCTGGTCGAGCGGCAAAGATAGCGCCTGGGCTTTGCATGAAGCGCGCCGCAGCGGCGGTTTCGACATCGTTGGGGCCTTGACGACGGTTACCGATGCGTTCGCTCGAGTGAGCATGCACGGCGTTCGCGAAGAGCTGCTGCGCGAGCAGCTTGATGCCGTCGGGCTGTCCCCGGTTATCGTGCACATTCCATTTCCGTGCTCGAACGAGGTCTACGAGCGGAAAATGGCCGAGGCGATGCGTAATGCCAAGGCTTGGGGCATCACGTACATGATTTTCGGCGATTTGTTCCTCGAGGACGTCCGAGCTTATCGGGAGAGGCATCTGGCGGGGACCGGCATTACGCCCATTTTTCCGGTATGGGGCCGGCCGACATTAGCTCTGGCGCGCGAGATGATCAGTGCTGGTCTGGAGGCGCATCTTTCCACAGTCGACCTCCGCAAACTGCCGGCATCGTTCGCGGGACGACGTTTCGATGATGCATTGCTCGATGCCCTGCCCCCTGACGCCGACCCGTGCGGCGAGAACGGTGAATTCCACTCCTTCGTGTCGGCCGGACCGATGCTGTCGCGTAGGGTCGAGGTCAGGGTGGGGGAAACCGTTCAGCGCGAGGGATTTGCGTACGCTGATTTATTGCCCGACTAGCCGCGTAGCAGGCCGCCGGTTCGCTTCGTAACTTCAGCGACGATCTTTCCGGAGAGCGTATCGATCTCGGCGTCAGTCATGGTCTTTTCGCGTGGCTGCATCGTCACCGCGATGGCGATTGATTTCTTTCCAGGTTCGATGCCTTTGCCTTCATAGATGTCGAACACAACTACATTGCTGATGATCTTTTTATCGACATTCTGGGCTGTGCGGACGATATCCAGGGCTTTTACAGTGCTGTCGACCACGAAGGCAAAATCTCGCTCGACCGGCTGGAACGGCGACAACTCAAGCAACGGCTTTGCCCGCGTGGGCCGTGCTTTTGGCTCGGGAATCTTTTCCAGGATCACCTCGAATGCGACCAGCGGTCCTTCAGCCTTAAGTGCGGCAATAGTGGCCGGATGCAATTCCCCGAAATGGCCGAGAATATTCTGTGGACCAATCTGGATGGTGCCGCTGCGGCCAGGGTGAAACCAGGGCGGGCCGCCGGGCACGACTTGCAATGCCGGCATAGGGGCACCCGCGGCGGCCAGCACGGCAAAGGTGTCGGCTTTCGCGTCGAAAGCATCGACCGGCTCGGTCTTGCTTGACCAATGGCGGCCACTGCCGGACGTTTTGGCAAGCCCGCGACGCAGCCCGCTGGCGGCGATCAGCTGGTCTTCCGGCCTGTCACCCTTGAAGATCTGTCCGACTTCAAAGAGCGCCGTGTCGGGAAACCCGCGATCAGCATTGCGTTGCGCGGCCATGACCAAGCCTGGGATCAGGCTTGGCCGCATGTCGGAAAGTTCTGCCGCAATCGGATTGGCGATCGCCAGTTCGGGCTTGGCGCCGCCAAAAAGCTCGGCCTCCCGCTTCGACACGAACGACCAGGTTACGCCTTCGACCATCCCGCGTGCGGCAAGAGCACGCTTGGCCTTGCGCGTGCGATTCTGAATTACGGTGAGCACGGGCTTGCGCGGGTTCTCGCGTGCGAATGGCGTCGACGGTACGTGATCGACTCCAATGATGCGCACAATCTCTTCGACGATATCGGCGCGTCCATGAATGTCCGGGCGCCAGGATGGCACCGCCACTTTCATCCGCTCTCCCTGGCCGGCGGCGAAAAAACCGAGTTTTTCCAGCACCCGTCGTACATCGACGAGCGGCAATTTAAGGCCGGCGAGGCGTTGCAGCTCACTTAAAGGAAAATCGATGACTTTTTCTTTCGGCGTCGGATCTCCCGCGACGACAACTTCAGATGCTTCGCCTCCGCAAAGGTCGAGCACCATTTGCGTGGCCAGTTCAAGACCGGGCAACATGAAGGCGGGATCGACGCCGCGTTCGAATCGGTAGCGAGCGTCGGAATTGATAGCGAGCTTGCGGCCGGTCTGCGCGATGTTGAATTCGTTCCACAGCGCGGACTCGATCAGAACGTCGGTTGTTTTTTCCGAGCAACCGGTCGCTTCGCCACCCATGATGCCGGAAAGCGACTCGACACCCTTTTCATCGGCAATTACGCAGATGTCTTCGTCGAGCGAATAGGTCTTGCCGTCCAGCGCGAGGAGTTTTTCGCCATTTTTCGCGCGCCGTACAGTCAGATTGCCATGCACCTTGGCGGCGTCGAACACATGCAGCGGGCGACCACGGTCGAAAGTGATAAAGTTCGTGATGTCGACAAGTGCATTGATCGGCCTTAGGCCGATGGCAGTGAGCCGTCTCTGCAGCCAGTCAGGTGATGGTCCGTTTTTAACGCCCTTGACGAGTCTTAGTCCGAAGGCCGGACACAACGAGAGCGTTTTGCTGAAATCGAGCCTGACCTTGACCGGACAGGGAAAGGCTCCCTTCACGGGCTTCGGAATCCTATCCTTGTAGACGCCGATGGAGGTCGCGCCGAGATCGCGGGCGATTCCGGAAACGCCGGTGCAATCGGGGCGATTGGGCGTGAGATTGATCTCAATGACCGGCTCGCTGATCCCTGCCCAGTCAGCGTATGATTTTCCTACGGGGGCGTCCGCTGGCAGTTCAATGATGCCGTCGTGATCATCCGAAATCATTAGCTCAGCCGGCGAGCACAACATGCCGCGACTTTCCACGCCACGGATGGTGCCAACACTCAGCGTGATGTTCTTACCCGGAATAAACGTGCCCGGTGAGGAAAAAACCCCTTTCATGCCGGCGCGCGCGTTCGGCGCTCCGCAAACCACCTGGATCGGTTTGCCGTCACCGACGTCGACAATGCAGACGCGTAGCCGATCAGCATTAGGATGCTTTTCTGCGGAGATCACCGAGGCGATCACGAACGGCTTGAGCAGGCTTGCTTTATCCTCGACCTTCTCGACCTCGAGCCCGCTCATGGTGAGCCTGTCGACGATCTCGGGAAGTGAGGCATCCGTGTCGAGATGCTCCTTAAGCCAGGGCAGGGTGAATTTCATGCCGGCTTCTCCGGGGACCAGAAATAGAGGAGCGGCAGCAACATAAAGACCACGATTGTGAAGATGATAGCGGCGCGAATGCAAAGGCTGTACAGCTCGGAGCGAATGATCAGTTCGCGATGGATGATTTCATTGATGCCGTCGCCGCCCTCGCTGAACTCATTTATGTTGAATACCGAGAGACAACGCAGGCAACCAAGCGCGATTAACAAGTAGATGGCCATTTCCGTGATAACAATTCCGACCTCGACGTCATTGTCGGCGACGAGCGGGGCAATCAAGCCAAGCCCGGCGATCATCATCGATGTGTGCGTGAGCAGGCCCGTTGCCTTCGCATCGATAGATGCAAGCGTGCGAGATACCTCTACCGACATGGCGGAGTCGCGCTTGCAAAGGCTCGATTCGTAGCCCCCGATTTTGCCTGCATCCCAGCCCCGGGTGACCAGTGCGAACAAAGCACGGTCGAGGGTCGAACGCGCAGGTCTTGATGAGCTCATGAGCTCAAGCCCCCGGCCAGTGTCGGGAAGTCGAGTGGACGGAACCCGTAGTGGGAAAGCCAGCGCACGTCCGCTTCGAAGAATGGGCGCAAATCGGGCATGCCGTATTTGAGCATCGCGATGCGATCGATCCCCATGCCCCAGGCAAATCCCTGATATTCGGCAGGGTCGAGGCCGCAGTTGCGCAGGACGTTAGGATGCACCATCCCGCACCCAAGGATTTCCAGCCAATCCTCGCCCTCCCCGAGGCGGATTTCGCCCCTCTCCCGCTTGCACTGGATGTCGACTTCGAGTGATGGCTCCGTGAAAGGGAAATACGAGGGCCGAAACCGCATCTTGACGCTATCGACCTCGAAAAACGCCTTGCAGAATTCCTCGAGAATCCATTTCAGGTGACCGAGGTGCGACCCCTTATCGATGACGAGACCTTCGACCTGGTGAAACATCGGCGTGTGTGTCTGGTCTGAATCGCTGCGATAAGTGCGACCCGGACAAATGACGCGAATGGGCGGTTTTTGGCTCAGCATCGTACGCACCTGGACCGGTGAGGTGTGGGTGCGCAGCAGAAGCCGCGAGCCATCAGATTGTGGCGCGAAGTAAAAGGTGTCGTGCATCTCCCGAGCAGGATGGCCTTCTGGGAAATTCAATTTGGTGAAGTTGTAATCGTCGGTCTCGATGTCGGGACCCTCGGCGACCGTGAACCCCATGTCGGCGAAGATGGCGGTGAGCTCATCAGTCACCTGGCTTATCGGATGCACACGACCGGCTTCGGTCGGCGCCTCGCGGACGGGCAACGTGACATCGACGGTCTCGGTGTTGAGTCTGGCGTTTAGCGCGGCGGCGGCGAGTGCATCTTTTGCTGCTGCGATCGCACCGGTCACGCGATCCTTTAACCCATTGATGGCCGGACCTTGCACCTTACGCTCGTCCGGCGTCATCGCGCCGAGCGTTTTAAGCAATGCCGAAACCGAGCCGCTCTTGCCGAGGGCAGAAACGCGTACCGCTTCCAGTGCAGCTTCGTCCTTTGCGACGGCTACGCTTGCCAGAATTTCTTTCTCAAGCTTTGCGATGTCGGACATGGACAGTGCCTCAGATTGTCATCATCCGCGAAGGCGGATAGTCCAGTACCCCTGCTCACGCGAAATAACGATAGGCTCGAGGCTACTGGATGCCCCGCTTTCGCGGGGCATGACAAAGCGCTATGCGGGCAATGCGGCCTTGGCCTTTTCGACGATTGCCTGAAAGGCCGCCGGTTCGCGAATGGCGAGGTCAGACAAAACCTTCCGGTCGACGGTCAAGCCGGCCTTGGACAATCCGGCAATGAACCGGCTGTAGTTCAATCCGAACGGGCGCACCGCGGCATTCAGGCGTTGGATCCACAGTGCGCGGAACGTGCGCTTGCGCCGTTTGCGGTCACGGAAAGCATACTGGTTTGCCTTCTCGACGGCCTGTTTGGCGATGCGGATCGTGTTCTTGCGACGGCCATAATAACCTTTGGCGGCTTTGAGAACTTTTTTGTGTTTGGCGTGCGACGTGACACCACGCTTGACGCGGGCCATGACAACTCTCCTTGCAGTACGTGCGAATGATCGACGAGGGACGGCGGCCGGAAAAGGCCGGTTAGCCGTTCGGTAGCCAGTATTTTTTGATGTTGTCGCCGTCCGTCTTGAACAGCACATTAGTGCCGCGATGCTCGCGGATCGTCTTGGTGGTCCGCTTAATCATGCCGTGGCGTTTTCCGGATTGCTGGTATTTAACCTTGCCGGTCGCGGTAATCTTGAAGCGCTTTTTGGCGCCCGATTTGGTCTTCAACTTGGGCATTTGGCTCTCCTCATCGGCTCGAGGCGGGCAGGGCCCGCATTGGCCGGAATTGGCTCATAGGGCACATAGGCCCTTAAAGCAGGTGCTCGGGATTGAGCGTTGATCGCCGCCACGGCAGCCCTGACTGGCCGGTCGGCGAGTGCGCGGCGTTATGGCAGAGGCGGCCACGTCATGCAACCGCCATAGCACGGCGGGTTGAAAGGGGTAAAAACCCGGACGCGCCGCCCGGAAACCACGAGTGGCGCGCCAATCCGGCTACCCGGCCCGCGGTGCTAACGCGGCGCTAAGACCATGATCATCTGACGGCCCTCAAACCGCGGTTCTGACTCGACTTTTGCGAGGGGGCCCGTGTCGGATTTCACTCGGTCCAGCAATTTGAAGCCAAGTTCCTGATGCGCCATTTCTCGGCCGCGGAAGCGCAAGGTGATTTTCACCTTATCGCCTTCCTCAAAGAAGCGCTTCATCGAGCGCATTTTGACCTGATAATCATGATCATCGATCATTGGCCGGAGTTTGATCTCCTTGATCTCGACGACCTTTTGTTTTTTGCGGGCTTCCGCCGCCTTCTTCTGCGCCTGGTATTTGTATTTGCCGTAGTCCAGGATTTTGCAGACGGGTGGCGATGAGTTGGGGGCGATTTCGACGAGGTCGAGCCCCGCAGCTTGCGCCATCTCTAGCGCGGCTTGGATTGGTGTGGCGCCATGGTTGTGACCACTGGCATCGATAAGTTGGACTTCGCGGACGCGGATATCCTCGTTGATGCGCGGGCCGTCCTTCTGAACGGGCAGCGCGGACTTCATCGGACGACGAATGGCTATTTTCTCCTTGTGCAGTTGCGACATTTCCTGTGGCGTAATTCAATCCCCAGGAATAGCGAAAGATTGGTAGAAACCGCGAAGAAGTCAACGCGGTTCCGCCAATTATTGTCGATAGTCAGTTTGGAAATTGCAGCCAAAACGTTCAAATTGCTCTTATTTCGTCATGCTTAACGCTGTTTGATCGCGCCGGCGGTAACTTCAGCCGTCCCCGCAATCCGGCCATAAACGCCCAGGGTCTGCTCTGCGACAATGTCAGCGTTGAAATGGCCGAGCACCCATTCGCGTCCCCGACGACCAACCGTGGCCCTGTTGGGCTCCGGCATCGAAAACAGTCGCAGCAAGGCCGCGGCCAGGGCGGCGTCGTCACCGGAATGGAAACGGAAGCCTGCAATGCGGCTCTCCGGCACCGCCGGTGCCGTGAGCACGACGTCGGCGCCCGCTCCAAGGTCAGAGACAATGACAGGTCGTGCCATCGCCTGGGCCTCAAGGATGCCGCGCTGCACTCCTTCCGGCTGTACCGCCGCAGAGACCACGACGGATGCAGCGGCATACGCAGCGGGCATATCGGCAACCGGCGCCGCCATACGGATAACGTCCATGGTGCCCGTCGTCAGCACCAAGTCCCACAATTCGCCAGTGTAGCGCGTGCGGCCTCGATCCTCGCCTACAAAGATGCACAAGAAATCTTTCAGCCCCATCTCTTTGAGCCGTTTGACTGCCTTGACGACGACATGGTGGCCCTTGCGTCTGAGAATACGGCCGGTGATCAGGATTACCTTGGTCTCCCGCGTGACGCCCCACGCCGCGCGCATTGCGTCCGTCCGCTCGCGGGTAACGTTTTCCGGGTTGAAGCGTTCGAGATCAATGCTGCAGGGCACGACCGAGATCTTCTCCCAAGGCGTGCCGTAGCGATCATTGATCAATTGCGCGATTTGTTCACTCGATGCGATGACGTGATCACCGCGCGCCATGATGCTGTTATAGCGGCGCTTGAAGAAATTCTGTTCGCGGAATCCTTTGTACCAGCTGGTTAGAAACGGAATACCGCAAAGGCGTGTGGCCACGTAGGCGCTCCAGGCCGCCGCACGCCCGAGAGCATGAATTGCGGCGCAATGTCGTTCGCGCGCCAAGCGGGTCAGAAGGAAGGCACTACGCAATATCATGACCGGATTGTTGGTCGAAACATCGAGTGCGACGAATTCGCCGCCAGCCGTCGTAACATCGGCTACAAGGCGGCCGGCGCGAGACACCACGATGGCGTGATGACCAGCCTCCGAAAGAATTCGCACCAGTTCGACTGCTCCGGCGTCGGCGGCGCCACCATCAAGCGTCGGAACGGCAATGAGGACAGTGATTGGAATTTGTGTGGCGGTGGCCGCTCGCGATGCAACGTCTGTCGGCAAGACGGATGCGGGCAGGCTTGCCATAAAGTCGGTCCTCGAGATCCAGCGCTTTCAAACGCGCAGGCAGTTTGACAATGTCGTAGGCCAAAAGCGAGGTATAGACATCGCGAACGCCGTCGGCAACGGTTCACTCTTGCATTAGGGGGAACCTTGCGGCGACAACAAGGCCGACCCAACGGATATCTGTCAAAGCGTTTATGAGCGAAGCTCGCCTGACCTCTCTCACGATAGACCCGCCCACGCGGTCCATTGCCGTACGTACGCGCGAGGGCAAAAACCCTGGCCTGTTCTGGCTCGGCGGCTTCAAATCCGACATGAAGGGCACAAAAGCCGAGGCTCTCGACGCCTGGGCCGCGAAGTCGGGCCGCGCCTGTGTTCGGTTCGACTATTCCGGTCACGGTGAATCAGACGGTAAGTTCACAGAAGGCACCATTGGTCGGTGGCTGGAGGAAAGTATCGCGATCTACGCGCACTTCGCCAAAGGCCCGCAGATCGTCATTGGGTCATCAATGGGCGGCTGGTTGGCGCTGCTGTTGGCTCGAGAACTGGCCCAACGAAAGTGCGGAGCGCCCATCGCGGGCATGGTGCTGATCGCGCCTGCGGTCGACTTCACCGAGGAACTGATGTGGAAACATTTCTCAGAGGCGACCAAGAGCGAGATCGAGCAAAAGGGCTTTTGGCTCAGGCCCTCAGCCTATGGTGAAGAGCCTTATCCGATCACGCGTGGACTCATCGAGGAAGGCCGCAACCATCTTTTGCTCGAAGGGCTGATCGAAACACGCTGCCCGGTCCATATCCTGCAGGGCGTACAGGACCCAGATGTGCCATGGCGCCATGCTGTAGAACTCGTGTCGCGCTTTTCCCGAGATGACGTTGTGCTAACCCTGATCAAGGATGGCGATCATCGGCTCTCGCGTCCGGAAGACATTGACCGGTTGATAACGGCCGTGAAGGAATTCTAGGCAAGCGCTGTCGTCCATTCCTCCTGTACGGTTTTGTCTGGATCGCGATGTCGTTGCGAAAGCGCCGCAAATTTTTCACGCTGCAACAGTCTCGACAGTGCCCACACCGCTGCGCCGCGCACCAGGGGTGACGCGTCGCCGAGCAGGCGTTCCGCCTCGCAGGCGAGCGTCTGGTCGCCAGAATTGCCGATTGCGATGAGCACGTTTCGGACAAACCGAGCGCGACCGGTGCGTTTGATTGCGGTCTTCGAAAAAAGTGTACGGAATTGTGGATCGTCGAGACGGGCGAGATCGGCCAAACGCGGCGCGCGCAAGGTACTGCGCGCAACGAGCTTGGCTTCCCGCCCCTGGCTCGCAAACTTGTTCCATGGACAGACGGCAAGACAATCATCGCAGCCATAAATCCGGTTGCCCATAGGAGCCCGCAATTCGCGCGGGATCGGACCTTTGTGCTCGATGGTGAGATAGGAAATGCAGCGTCGCGCATCGAGCCTATAAGGCGCAGGAAATGCCGCGGTCGGGCAAATATCCAGGCACGCGCGGCAACGTCCGCAGCTATCAGCCACCGGTGTGTCCGCAACCAAGTCAATCGTCGTGAAAATCGAGCCGAGGAACAACCAAGATCCGTATTCTCGGGAAACAAGATTTGTGTGTTTCCCTTGCCAACCCAAACCAGCGTTTGCAGCCAGCGGCTTTTCCATGACTGCAGCGGTATCGACGAACACCTTCACATCGCCGCCGGCGTTAGCGGTCAGCCAGCGCGCCAATTCCTCGAGGCGCTTTTTGATCAGGTCATGATAGTCGTCGCCTTGGGCGTAAACCGAGATTGTCGCGCGGTCTCGGGCTTTTAAGATCGCCAACGGATCTGTATCCGGCCCGTAGTTCATTCCAAACATGATGATTGAGCGCGCGTCACCCCACAGCGCCAGCGGCGACGCCCGACGCGCCGCACTTGACGCCAGCCAGGCCATGTCACCATGCGCGCCAGCGGCGATGAAGCTTTCGAGGCGCGTTTTCAGTTCGGGGACGGAATCGGGTTTTACAATACCGATCGTATCAAACCCATGCGCGCGCGCCTGTTCGGTAAGCGCGGATCTGATTGCGCTGGGTTCACTCAGAAATCGAGGTCCGCGTAAGTCTTTGATGGCGGAATGCCGGCCAGTGTGTCGGCCAGAATCGTGCGAAACGACGGGCGCGATTTCACGCGCGCGTACCAGTTCTTTGTCGCTTCGTCTTCGTTCCACGGCACATCGCCCAGGTAATCGGCGGCCGACAGATGTGCGGCCGCTGCAAGGTCCGCCAAGCTCAAGCGGTCGCCGGCGAGCCAATCGCGTGTACGCACCAACCAGCCAATATATGACAGATGATAGCGGATATTGTGGCGGGCCGCCCGCAACGCCTCGGTGTCGGGGGGGCCGCCACCCTGTTCCCGCGTCATGTGACGCTTGAATGCCCTTTCGGTCACCAGGGGCCTGCTTACCTCCGCATGGAATTTGTCGTTGAACCAGTTCGCCAACCTGCGCACCTCCACGCGCCGGCCGGGCTCCGGTGGGAGGAGACGGTCTTCGTCGCTTTCTCGACGATGAGTCTCCTCGATATATTCAGCCACGATCGATGCGCCTGGGATAGGTGGTTCGCCTTCGGTTACCAGCACGGGCAGTTCTGCCGCCGGATTGAGGAGGAGAAATTCCTCGCGCCGCTCCCAGAAGCGCTCCTCCACCAACCGCGCCGCGATACCGTATTCGCCAAGAATCAGGCGCACATAGCGTGAATGCGGGCAAAGCGGGTGGTGAAACAGTGTCAGCATGGGCCTACGAACTCGCGGCGGCGCCGCGCTCTCGACGGGAATCAATTTGGCACTATAGAAATCCGATGCGGTGGTGCAAACCGTAACAAATTTCGTCTTTTTTCGTTGCCTGACCGGCGCCTTTACGCCAAAAGCGCTGACCGACATAGTCCCCGCTACAAGTACGCGGAAACTCCCCGGAGTCGTTCATGCAATTGGATGCCACCATGGCGGCCATGCTTGGCCCGGCCGCAGCAAATGTTGACCTTATCAAAGCGGCCGTTCTCGGAATCGTCGAGGGTTTGACGGAATTTTTACCGGTATCTTCAACGGGCCATCTGCTGCTCATGGAGCACATGTTCGGCTGGGGTGACGATTCCTTTGGCAAATCATTTGCGATCTTGATTCAACTTGGTGCCATCCTGGCGTTGTTGACGATTTATTTTGGCAGGCTGTGGGCCCTCGCCAAGGGAATGTTCACCCAGTGGGCCGCGGCGCGCTTTGTCATCGGCGTGCTGCTCGCGTTTCTGCCGGCGGCCGTCGTCGGCGCACTCGCGTATCACATCATCAAATCTTATCTGTTCGACGTACGCATCGTGTGCGTATCGCTCATCATCGGTGGCTTCATCCTGCTGTGGATCGACCGTTTGAATCTAAAGGCGCATTACCATGAGGCGACGGATTTTCCACTGCTCATGTATTTCGGTATCGGGGTCATTCAGTGCATCTCCATGATTCCCGGGGTGTCGCGAGCAGGAGCCACCATCGTCGCTGCGATGTTGTTTGGAGCTGACAGACGTTCGGCCGCAGAATTTTCTTTTTGGCTTGCTATGCCGACAATGGTCGGCGCGTTCGCCTACGAGGTATACAAGAGCCGCGGAGAGCTCGCGCTCGGCAGCAATGTTATGGTGACCGCGGTCGGATTCGCATTCTCCTTCATCTTCGGATGGATCGTGGTCAAGACGTTCTTGCGCTACGTCCAGCGGCACAGCTTCGCCGTGTTCGCGTGGTGGCGAATTCTGGTCGGCCTAGCCGGACTCACGGCACTGTATATCTTATAAAAGCTAGGCGAGCCGTTTTCGGAACTGTCCGGTTTTGCGAAAGCGCCAAAGATAGGACGGCACGATCGCTTCCATCGGCTCCGGCTCAATGCCGAGGCCTTGCAGCGTGCGTGCTTCCGCTTTGGCTGATTGCGAGACGAAATTATCGCTTCGCAACAACTCGACCTGATCCGGGGTCAACACGGGCTTTGGCAAATACTGCAAAAACATCGCCTGTAATCTGGCCATGAAAAACGGCAGTGACAACAGCAGCCGCTTGCGTTCGATCGTTGCGAGGACAAATTGCATGAGTTCTTTAAAAGTGCGCACATCGGGCCCACCAAGTTCATAGACTGTGCCTTGATGCGCTTTGCCGTCGACGGCATCAGCGATTGCACTGGCAACATCGCCAACGAAAACGGGCTGAAAGCGTGTAAGGCCACCTCCGATTAGCGGGAGCACTGGCGACATGCGTGCGAGTGAAGCAAAGCGATTAAAAAAGTCGTCCTCGGGACCAAACACGATCGACGGCCGCATGATGGTGGTCGACGGTTGCGCGGCGAACACCAGCTGTTCGGCCTTGGCCTTGGAACGGCCATACGCGCTCGGCGAATTTGCATCGGCGCCGATCGCCGACACATGCACCATACGTGCACCATGGGCGCTCGCCGCCAATGCGACCTGCTCGGCGCCATAAGTATGGACCGCGTCGAAGCGCTGGCGTCCGCGTTCAAAAAGGATGCCAACCAGGTTGATCAACACCTGCGCATCGCGGGCGGCCATTTCCACTGAGGGCGCGTGGCGGATATTGGTTTGCACCGCATGGATCTGCCCGACCCGGCCAAGCGGCTGCAGGAAGCCGGCAAGCTCCGGACGGCGGACTGCCACACGAATGCGATAGTTGCGCTTGGCCAAGGCGCGCACCACGTGTCGGCCGAGAAAACCCGAACCGCCATAGACAGTGACCAGGGTGTCATAGCGACTGCGTGCGGTCATGCCGCTCTCAATCTTTTGTCGGGCGGGGATGCCTCAAACCCGGCCAATACAGGATCGGGCAAGGACTGTACAGGGCTAAAGCCCCTTCATTGACAAGCCTGAAGCGGCTTCGTATCTGGTCCCGACGAGCCCAGGTGGCGGAATTGGTAGACGCACTAGTTTCAGGTACTAGCGGTGAAAGCCGTGGAGGTTCGAGTCCTCTCCTGGGCACCAACGTTCCGAGCCTTAGAACCTGAATGACCATCCGCCTGCACCGTGGCGATCTACCAGATCTCTCCGCCTACAAGGGCGCCGTAGCGATCGACACCGAGGCAATGGGCCTTGACCCTCACCGTGATCGGCTCTGTGTCGTGCAGTTGTCGCCCGGCGACGGCTCTGCGGACGTCGTGCAAATTGGTGCCGGACAACGCAAGGCGCCCAATATCGAGCGACTGCTCGGGGACAAGTCGATCCTCAAGATCTTTCATTTCGCCCGTTTCGATATGGGCATTCTGGCGAAAACGTTCGGCGTGATGGCCGCACCGGTCTATTGCACCAAGATCGCTTCGCGTCTTGCACGAACCTATACGGACAAGCACGGGCTTAAGGACCTGGCGCGTGAAATCCTTGGTGTGGACTTGTCAAAACAGCAGCAATTATCCGACTGGGGTGCGGATGACCTCAGCGATGCGCAAGTGTCGTACGCAGCAACGGACGTTCTGCATCTGCATGCCCTGAAAGAAAAGCTGGATGCGATGCTCGCACGAGAAGGCCGTGCAGACTTGGCCGCAGCGTGTTTCCGCTTTTTACCCGACCGTGCGCGGCTCGACCTTGCCGGTTGGGCGGCCGAAGACATTTTTTCGCATTCCTTGTAAGCTATTGAGTTTGTGTTGGTATTGGGTGAAGTTAAGCAACCGGCTGCCGTGTGGGGGCCATATTCGGCCTGCATGTTGCGCCGGGGCGTGAGATGATTTCCGCGACTATCCTTGAGCAAAGACGGACGCAGGCTTGGCATGAGCCGTGTTATGACGGCCAGAACCGATTCAGAACCGACGCACGCCTATTGGACAATGAGCCGAGGCGATGCCGACCGCGCATTTCGTGCCGCGCGTCGCCACAGCCGAATGGTCCGCATCCTGCGCGTTGCGGTTCCTGCGAGCGTCACAATCGGGCTTATCATCATTGCGCTGATTACCTATCTCAATCCGTTGCGGATGCTGGCTAAGCTTCCAATCAATCTCGACAACCTCGTGGTATCGGGCACCAAGGTTACCATGGAGGCACCGCGCCTGACGGGATTTACGCACGACGCCCGCGCCTACGAGTTGACGGCGGATACCGCAGCACAGGACATGACCAAGCCGGACATTGTCGAGTTGCGCAACATTCGCGCCAAGGTGCAAATGCAGGACCAGAGTTCGATGGAAATGACCGCCTTGAGCGGCATTTATGATTCGAAGGGGGAGACCCTCAAGCTTGATCAAAATATCCTGCTCAACTCATCCACCGGCTATCAGGGCCGTCTGAGTGAAGCGATGATCGACATTCGAAAAGGCAACGTTGTCTCGGGACATCCGGTCGAAGTGAAAATGTTGCAAGGAACGCTCAATGCCAACCGACTGGATATTGTTGAGTCCGGCGATCTTGTACGTTTTCACGGCGGAGTTGTTATGGACATGATGATGAATCAACCGCCGCAAGCAAAATCGGATCCGAAATGAGCGTCACTTTCGGATCGCGCCTTCTGTTGGTGGTTACTGCCGTTGCGATGATGATCCCCGGCGTAAGCCTTCGCGCGCAACCGGGATCGCAGGGGCCACCAAATGCGCTCCAGGGCTTTTCGCAGAATCGGGACCAGCCCGTTCATATCGAGGCGGCGACGTTGGAAGTTCGCGACAAGCAGAAGGAAGCGACCTTTAGCGGTGACGTGCGCGTGAAGCAGGGCGACACGGGCATGCGCTGCAAGTCGCTCGTGGTGTTCTATGAACAAGGCGGTGAGAGTGTTGATAAGACCAAGACGATGCAGGCCGCCGCCCCAGGCCCCGGAGGCGAACAACGGATTAAGCGGCTGGAAGCTCGTGGCGGCGTGGTGGTCACGCAGAAGGATCAGACGGCAACAGGCGAGCTCGGCATCTTCGACATGAAAAGCAATACCGTTACGTTGACGGGAAGTCCGGTGGTCATGACGCAGGGCCAAAATGTATTGAGAGGGGATAGACTGGTTGTCGATCTGACGAGCGGGGTGTCGCGGGTAGAATCGGGCAAGAATGGCCAAGGACGTGTCCAGGGACTGTTTCAGCCTGGCAGCGGGCCCGATCTCAAGCCGGGCGGCGGCAGCGGCGCGGCACAAGGTGCGCGGCCTAGTCCCATTCCCGTGCGGCCATTTTAATCAAGCTCGCAGCGTGGCCGCTGCACATTCGGCCCATCCGCCCCTTTAGGAATCAGCTAATGTCGCTCTCGCAGGCCAACAGGATCGCAATGGCGCGAGTTTCGGGAAGAGACCATGCTCAAGCAAATTGAGCTCCTGCGCCGCGAGTTGGCGAATATCCTCTCGCTGTTCTGGCGGCGTTCAGGCCGCGGCCGTCGCATCTTGACCCCGGCAGAAGCGCGCGCAAAACAGGCGGCCGCGCTGAATGCACAAACGCGGCCGTCGCAGCAAATGTACGGTGTCGGCCAGAAGCAGGGATCTGTTCGTCCTCGCCGTGAGAGCGACGGGCGGCAGGCGCCGCGCCATGCATATCTCGCCGCGCATGGCGTAGAAAAAAGCTTTGGTGCTCGCATGGTGGTGAAGGGCGTCACGCTCTACGTGCGAAGAGGCGAAGCAGTCGGCCTCCTCGGCCCAAACGGTGCGGGCAAAACCACGGTTTTCTATATGATCACCGGATTGATCAACGCCGATCGTGGCCACATCGAACTTGATGGATACGATGTCACGACTCTGCCGATGTATCAGCGAGCGCGGCTTGGCATTGGCTATTTGCCACAGGAGGCATCGATCTTTCGCGGCCTCAATGTGGAGGAGAATATCCGTTCGGTGCTCGAGGTTGTCGAACCGGACCGGCGCCGCCGCGAAGCAGACCTCAACGCGCTGCTTGAGGAGTTCAACATTGCGCGCGTTCGCAAGACGCCGACAATCGCGCTTTCCGGCGGCGAACGACGACGCGTAGAAATCGCGCGCGCGTTAGCAACCCGGCCTAGTTACATGCTTCTGGACGAACCATTTGCAGGCATTGATCCGATCGCCGTTGGCGATATTCAAGCTCTGGTTCGTCATTTGACCAATCGCGGAATCGGCGTGCTCATTACCGATCACAATGTCCGGGAGACATTGGGGCTCACCGATCGCGCTTACATCATTTATTCGGGCGAGGTTCTGATGGAAGGCCGCGCCGAGGATATTGTGAATAACCCAGATGTGCGCCGTCTCTATTTGGGTGAAGAATTCCGCCTATAAGCCTGCTTCCGGAGATCAGTGCCGTTAACGCGACCGACCTTGCACATCCCCGAGCTGCTTAAACGCATATCGCCCCAGCTAACGACCTGCTATACACAAGCAAGAATCGGACCAATCTGCCGGGAATCTTATGGCGCTTTCACAAAGACTGGAGTTTCGCCAGACCCAAGGGCTGGTGATGACGCCGCAGCTGATGCAGGCCATCAAGCTGCTGCAGCTATCCAGTCTCGATCTGGCCGCCTACGTGGACGGCGAGTTGGAGCGCAATCCACTGCTTGAGCGCGTGAGCGAAGACGACCCACCCGTGTCGGGCGCAGATACGAACAATCCTGTGCCCGAGCGCGGCGAAGACGGTTCCGGGACGGCGGACTGGATGGGCGCCGATCTTGAGACCAGTCGCACCTCGATGGAACAGGGACTGGGAACCGAGCTGGAAAATGTCTTTCCTGACGACGGCGGGGAGAAAGCCTCAAACTCATCGGAGGCCCCGCCGCCAGCCTATTCGGAATGGTCGGGGACGGGCGTAGCCAGCAGTGGGGAAGACTACAATCTGGAGGCGTTTGTCTCGGCCGAAACGACGCTCGCCGATCACCTCGCCGAACAAATGGCGCTGGCAATTTCCAATCCTGCCGGACGCATGATCGGCCAGTACCTGATCGATATGGTCGACGAAGCCGGCTATCTCACCGGCGATCTCGACACGGTGGCGGAAAAACTCGGTGCGAGACGGAACGATGTCGAGCTCGTGCTTGCAGTCCTGCAAACATTCGATCCTCCTGGTGTGTGCGCGCGCAATCTCACCGAGTGTCTTGCAATTCAGCTGAAGGAACGCGACCGGTTCGATCCGGCGATGCGAGCCCTGGTCGAGCATCTTGATCTTCTGGCCAAGCGAGATCTTGTTGGCTTGCGACGCCTGTGTGGCGTGAATGATGAGGATCTCGCGGACATGATTGCGGAGATCCGCTCACTCAATCCAAAACCGGGCTTGGCTTTCGGCTCAATCATGGTGCAGCCGATCGTTCCAGATGTATTTGTACGGGCGGCGCCAGACGGTACGTGGCAGGTGGAGCTTAATTCCGACACGCTGCCGAAGGTGCTAATTAATCAACGCTACTACGCGCAAGTGTCGAAGACGAGCCGCAACAATAAAGAGAAAGCTTACCTCGCCGATTGTTTGCAAACCGCGACGTGGTTAGTGCGAGCGCTGGATCAACGCGCAAAGACCATTCTCAAGGTGTCCAGCGAGATCGTTCGCCAGCAGGACGGATTCTTCGCCAATGGCGTTCAATACTTGCGTCCGCTTAATCTCAAAACCGTCGCCGACGCGATTGGCATGCACGAGTCGACCGTCTCGCGTGTCACCGCCAACAAGTTCATGGCGACAAGTCGCGGAATCTTCGAACTGAAATATTTCTTTACGTCCGCTATCGCGGCTTCCAATGGCGGTGAAGCGCATTCGGCTGAAGCGGTACGGCATCGCATTCGTCAGTTGATTGATGATGAGAGCGCTGAGGATATTCTCTCGGACGATACGATCGTGGAGAAGTTGCGTGCCGCGGGCATCGATATTGCGCGCCGCACGGTCGCCAAATACCGTGAGGCCATGCGCATACCGTCCTCGGTCCAACGGCGCCGAGAGAAGCAGGCCAGCGGCATCTGACCGCACGTATCTTGACGCATTGACCTTCGGAACATTTCTGATGTGAAATCTTTAGCGCGGACGGGCAAACGGGGCGGCCCCCCAGGAGGCATCGTATGCCTTTACGCGTTTCCGGACGAAACATCAGCATCGGTGCGGCGCTGCAGCGCAAGATTACCGATCGGGTCGAAGAAGCCGCTTCGAAATACTTTCGAGGCGGCTATTCCGGCCATGCCACCGTTGGAAAAGATGGTTTTGGATTCCGGACCGAATGCGTTCTGCATCTCGATTCAGGTGCATTGCTCGAAGCTGAAGGGATGGCTTCCGATGCCTATGACAGCGCTGAACAAGCCGCTATCCGTATCGAAAAGCGCCTGCGACGCTATAAGCGCCGCCGCAAAGACCACCAAGCGCGGCGCGGTGGCTGAAAATGCCAAAAAAAAGGCGACCCCAGTCAAGTGCGATCTGAGTTCGCCCATTGACGGCAGGCGAGACCACTCTTATGGTCCGCCGCCTTCATTCCCCCTTCGCAACTCGGCGCTGTCATTCTCGATCATTGGCCATGTCCATGACGCTCACCGATCTCGTCGCGCCGAACGCCGTTATTCCTGCGCTTAAGGTTAACAACAAGAAGCAGGCAATCCAGGAACTGGCTGCCCGCGCCGCGGAACTCTCGGGGCAGAACGAGAAGGCAATTTTGGAAATCCTGCTTCAACGAGAGAAACTCGGCTCAACGGCCGTCGGAAATGGCGTAGCCATCCCGCACGGGAAACTCCCGAAGCTCGGCAGGCTGTTTGGCCTATTTGCGCGGCTCCATAAGCCGATTGATTTCGAAGCGCTCGACAACCAGCCGGTCGATCTTATTTTCCTGCTGCTTGCGCCAGAAGCGGCCGGCGCAGACCACCTCAAAGCGCTCGCTCGCGTCGCTCGGCAGTTGCGCGATCCGGAGATCGCGCGGCGTCTGCGCGAGTCGAATGATGCTGACGCGCTCTACGCCGTGCTGGCGATGCCACCAGCCAGCACGGCCGCGTAAACGAAACTCACTTCTTCCAAGGTAGAATTTTTCGGCGCAGGGCTTGTGCGTCAGTGCACACTGACAGGTTCGAGTTCCTGGCTCCACGCATTGGCGAGTGCAGCTTCGCGTGTGTCGGTCAGCATAATGGGCGTGCCGTCCGCCGCGTGCAGCGTAAAGAGCTTGATACCAGGCGCAATCTTCGGCGCCTCTGGGAATAAGCTGGCGACGTCTTCAGAACGAATAGCTCTGACGTAGGCCAAGCGGCCGTCACCGAGCTGTGCCAGTGCTTCTTGAGTCACCTGTTGAGTCGTGTTCGGTTCAATCTGTTTGTCGTTGGTCATGGCCCTCGACTCCTTTCTGATTCAACGCTTGACGCGGTCGAGTCCTGCTTCACGAGTTCGTCATTCCTGTTCATTGATCGAGATCGTTTTCACGATCCGTTCCGGCTGCGGCCGGACGAGATCAATTGAAAGCAGCCCGTTCTTCAGATCCGCCCCCATTACTTCCATGCCGTCAGCCAGTACAAAAGCGCGCTGGAACTGGCGTGCGGCGATGCCGCGGTGGAGGTATTGGCGGGTTTTGTCATCCTGTTGCCGCCCGCGGATCACCAACTGGCTTTCCTCGATGCTGACATCGAGCTGATCCCGGGTGAAACCGGCAACCGCGAGCGTAATTCGCAACCGCTCGGGGTTTTGCCCGTCACGGGCCAACCGCTCGATGTTATAGGGCGGGTACCCATCGGCCCCCTTGGCAACGCGGTCGAGCACGCGCTCGATCTCGTCGAACCCCAGGAGGAAAGGGCTAGAAAGGGATGGAACTCGCGACATTGGTCTCAAAGCCCTCGCTTGAAGCGACTTTGACGGGACCCTTTTCAGGCACCCCAACCGTACGGCAACCGCCGGCCGGTCTGCTCTAATATGGATAGGGCAGGTTAAAGGTTCAAGAATAGGGCGATTTGGCCTAAATGGGCCCAAAAATGAGGTCGCAATACTGATTTCCATGCCTAAGCAGCCCCCCACTCCGACACTGACCGTTCGAGCAGTCCACGCGACGGCGGTCGAAGTTCCACTCAACTTCGTACTTGGAACCAGCGCCGACGTTGTCCGCGTGGCACCACTGCTGCTGATAGATCTGCAGACCGAGGAAGGCGTCACGGGCCGGGCTTACTTATTCTGCTATTTGCGGGCGGCTGCGCCGGCGATGATGAGTCTACTTGGCGAGGTTGAACGCATCACCAAGGGTGATTTGATTGCGCCACAAACACTTTGGACCAAGCTGGCGCGGCGCTTCACGCTGATCGGTGTCCAAGGCATCGTTCGCATGGCCATGGCCGGCTTTGATGCGGCATGTTGGGACGCGCTCGCGGTCGCCGCAGATGTACCTCTCGCGACATTCCTCGGTGCCGAGCGAGATTCGATTCCTGCCTACAACAGTTGCGGTCTCGGTCTGCGGGAGGATCTTGGCGCGCTAGCGGATGAAGCCGAGAAACTGCTTGTGGGCGGATTCCGCGCGGTCAAGCTCCGTCTTGGCTATCCCACCGTGCAAGCCGATATCGCAGCTGTGCAGGCTGTGCGTAAGCGCATTGGCAACAACATTGAACTGATGGTCGACTACAACCAGGCACTTTGCGTCGACGATGCGCTCGTCCGCGGTCGCGCACTTGATGGAGAAGGTATTTACTGGCTGGAAGAGCCCATCCGACACGACGACTATGCCGGTGCCGCGCTGCTTGCGCGCGAACTCAAGGTTCCGATCCAAATCGGAGAAAATTTTTCATTGCCGGCTGCAATGACAGTCGCGCTTGATCAGCGTGCCGCCGATTATGTAATGCCCGATCTGGAGCGCATTGGCGGTGTCACCGGCTGGCGTCAGGCGGGGCAAATCGCGCAATCGCGCGACATCAGGATGTCATCGCACCTGTTTCCGGAAACGAGCGCGCACCTGCTCGCGTCGACGCCGACGGCTCATTATCTCGAATATGTCGACTGGGCGAACGTGTTGCTTGAAGAACCGCTGCGGATTGCCGACGGGAATGCAATCTTGCCATCACGTCCCGGCAACGGAATGGTGTGGGACCGCAAAGCTGTTGAACATCTTCGCATGCGCTGAGCTAGCGCAGCGGCAGCTTGAACAGCTTGATGGCGTTGTCACGTCCGATTTTGGCGCGATCGCTATTATTGATTACCGCTGTGTCGAACCACTCCGCGCCTTCGGCGACATCCTCGAATGGCCAGTCGACCGAAAACATGACGCGGTCGGCACCGACGACAGCTATGGCATTGACCAGGGCAGGCGTATCGAAGTTGCCTGACGTGGTAAGATGAAAGTGCTTGCGGAAATAATGCGCGACGCCGTTCTTCGCGGCGTATTTATGCGGAGCATTCATCCAACCATTTCTGTTGTCGATGCGCCAAAGATAAACCGGAATGCCTTCACCGATGTGGCCAAGCACGATCTTGAGCCCAGGGCATTCATCGAAAACTCCACTGCCTATGAGCCGCAGCGCGTGCACCGCTGTCTCTGCAGCGAAAGCCCAGTTGGGGCCGAGCAGCC
>Ga0126381_100001159_pt1 | contig 28577 bp, 33 predicted proteins | sample PanSoiMetPlot_28_FD_96465 | JGI IMG/M metagenome (GOLD analysis project Ga0126381, IMG submission 96465) | Tropical forest soil microbial communities from Panama - MetaG Plot_28 | ecosystem: Environmental > Terrestrial > Soil > Tropical forest > Bulk soil | place: Panama | collected 2016-02-17
GCAAGAGTTGACTTGACGCTTGATATTATCGAGACCGGCGGAACTCTGTATTGTAAGATAGAGTACAGGTCCGTGCTTTTTGAGCGTTCAACAATCCAGCGGATGACCGCACACTTCCAGAATCTGCTGGCAAGCGCAATTGAGAACCCGGTCGTTCCGATAGCCAGGTTGAAGATGCTCCGAGAGGCAGAGCAAAAACAAATCCTATTCGACTGGAATGCCACCTCCGCCCACTATTCCAAAGAGCTAACGATCAGCTGTGCTTTTGAGGACCAGGTGCGACGAGCACCAGACGCTATCGCTCTGCGGGAAGGCACGCACGCCATCACCTACCGCGAGCTTGACAGACGTGCCAATCAAATGGCATGCGCGCTAGTTGATAAGGGCGTTCGACCCAATATGCCCGTCGGCGTCTATATGAACCGTTCGATAGACGCGATCGTCGCGCTCCTCGGGGTTCTCAAAATCGGCAGCCCGTACGTTCCGCTTGAGGTATCGCAGCCCAAACACCGCATAAATCTGCTAATCGCAGCCGCGGACTGCCGGATTGTCGTTACACACCGCGCGCTCCAACCTCAGCTGCCCGAGGTCGAAGTCGTTCTGCTTGATGCCGACATGCCGCTGTGGACGGACAAGTCCGAACTTCCACCGACACCCCATCCGGCCGTCGGGCGTGCCTATATCATTTTCACTTCGGGCTCGACAGGCATACCCAAAGGCGTTGTCGGGACCCATCGCGCTACGATGAATCGTCTCGAGTGGATGTACCGAGCCTATCCGTTATCGACCCAAGAGGTATGCTGCCAAAAAACCGCACTGAGCTTTGTCGACTCAATCTGGGAAATATTCGGCCCGTTACTCCGCGGGGTTCCGAACGTCATCCTCCCCGAAGAGGTTGTGATCGATCCAGAATTGCTGATTGGATCACTCGCCCGAGAACGCGTCACTCGGATCGTACTGGTTCCGACATTGCTACGCGTGCTCCTCGAGCATGCTCCTGACCTCGGCGCCCGCATTCCCGAATTGAAGCTCTGGACGGCGAGCGGCGAGGAGCTACCTATCGATCTGGCCAGAAAATTTCGCACCGCGTTTCCCAGGGCGCGGTTGCTCAATTTGTACGGGTCGTCGGAGGTCGCGGGGGACGCCACTTGCTACGAAGTTGGGGAGGTCGCCGGGCTCCACACCGTCCCTATCGGCAAGCCGATTTCCAATGCCCAGGTGTACGTTCTTGACAACTTCTTGGAGCCTCTTCCGATTGGAGTTCCGGGAATGCTTTATGTTGGCGGAGATTGCGTTTCGCCGGGCTATTGGCGCCGCCCGGACCTAACTCGCGAGCGCTTCATCGCCAATCCATTTGCCGTAGAGCTCGGCCCGGTTTTCGCAACGGGTGACCGCGCCAGATGGCTCCCTGACGGCAATCTGGAATATCTCGGGCGCGTCGACACCCAGACCAAGATCCGCGGGTTCCGGATCGAACTTGGCGAGATCGAGGCCAATCTGACGGCACATCCTTTTGTGCGGCAGGCGGTGGTTGTCGTCAGTGGCACTTCGCCGGAGGCTCATCATTTGACGGCCTACGTAGTGGGCCAGGACAAAGCCGCTTTATCATCGCAGGAGCTGCGAGCATTCCTGCGTACACGCCTGCCCGCTTATATGATACCCGCCCTTTTTGTGGAACTATCGGAGCTGCCGCTATTGCCTAGCGGCAAAATCGATCGACGTGCTCTGCCGCCGCTCTCCAGCGAAGCTCGGATTGCCACACGTGAGCAAATCGAGCCGCGCGACGATATCGAACGACGATTGGTGTCGATCTGGCGTGAGCTTTTAGAGGTCAAGGGGTTCGGCGTCACGGATAACTTTTTTGAGTTGGGCGGCAACTCGCTGCTCGCGATGCAAGTCCTGGCGCGCGTGCGAAAGACGTTCGAGGTGGAGGTGTCTATCCGAAGCTTCTTTGACGGACCTAGCATCGAAGAGCTCCGGCAAGAGATCGAGAAAGCCAAGGCCAGCGGTGCCATACCCCGGCGCGCGCCGATCGTGCCGCGCACTCGCGCTGTAGCGGACCATGGCATCCTCAGCGCTGAGTTAGCTAAGCTTTCTCCGGAGCAGCTCGAGGCCCTACTGCGGCAGATACCCCCATCAGAGCCACCAACGTCCTAGCCACGGCTGACTGCGCATCATTTGGTGCGGGAGGCGGTGGTTCTAACCAACGGCAGTTCGCCCGAGGCTCGTCAGCTGACTGCCTACGTAGTGGGCCAGGACGGGGCGGTTTTATCATCGAAAGAGCTGCGACAATTCCTGTTCACGCGCCTACCCGCCTACACGGTTCCGATCTTTTTGGGGAAATAGCGGAAATCCCGCTATTGCCGAGCGGCGAAGTCGATCGAAGCGCTCTGCCAATGCCCTCGACCGAGGCTCGGGCTGCGACACGCGAGCAAATCGAGCCGCGTGACGATGCCGAACGCCAATTAATGTCGATCTGGCGCGAGCTTTTAGACCGCAAGGAGTTTGGCGTAAGGGACAATTTTTTCGAGTTGGGCGGTAACTCGCTACTCGCGATGCAAGTTCTGGCGCGGGTCCGAAAGGCGTTCGAGGTGGAGGTGTCTATCCGCAGCTTCTTTGACGGACCGAGCATCGAAAAGCTCCGGCATGAGATCGAGAAAGTCAAGGCGAGTGGTGCCAAACCCCGAGTTTCAGCGATCGCGCAGGGCGCTCGCGCTGGGGTGGACCGCGCCACGCTCAGCGCGGAGCTGGCCAAGCTTTCCCCAGAGCAGCTCGAAATCCTACTGCGGCAGATACGCTCATCAGAGCCATCGCCATCCTAGCCCCAGGAAGTTGCGGGCGGCTCATATGACCGGTTAGAGTAGCGCCGGTACGCTCAAGCCCAAAAATCGAATATGCTGCGGGGTCTGTTGTGGCCTGAGGCTCTGCGTGCCAGTACGCAGGAAAGGTCAGTCGGTGTCTTTTAGGAAACTAGCGGCTATCTTGCGCCGGCTATTGGGGACCCGGACATATCATTTCCGTCATAGGCCTCGGGGGAACGGCATTTCTTACCCCGGGGTACCGCAACAGTACCAGCTGGCGGTCGAAGATGAGCCCGAAACGGCGGCGTTGGAGGCGCTTCCCCAGGCGCTGGAGGACTTTAACGAAAGAAAATGGCCCGGCCATGCACCTTGGCGGCCTCTCGGCATTTTCATGCGCGACGCAGAAACGATTGTAGCCGGCTTGTCTGGGGAGACTTATTGCGGATGGCTGGTCATCAAATATCTTTGGGTCCACGACGATCTCCGCGGCTGCGGTGTCGGACGTGAGTTGATGGCTCAGGCTGAAGCACGTGCGGTTGAACGCGGCTGTCATGCGGCTTGGCTCGATACGTTCAGTTTCCAGGCGCGTGGGTTCTATGAGAAGCTGGGCTACGAGGAATTCGGTACGCTGGATTACCCGCCCATTCATAAGCGGTATTTCATGAAGAAGCTGTTGGTTGCAGCGCCGTAAGTAGAGAATATTTGGGATGTATGTAATAAGGACTTAGGGACTTAGGCGTATTGTGCGTTACAGCCTTATCGCCATGCTCGTCCAGTGATTGCTCGCACAGGAATCAGAGGATCAGGGAACATAAGTCGAATGCCCGCACTCTCGTTCGCCACGGACCGCCGCGGATCGCCACGGCACCGATGTAGCCTTCCCGCGGCACGATCGGATCTACAAACCAGTGCGATGCAGCACGCACATCACCAAAAATACTTTGTAACCCCGCTCGCTCACCAAAATAGGAAACCTCCACCATAGTCGGTGGTACGAAGAGGCCCCTACCTATTGCCTTTAGATAGGCTTCTTTCACGGTCCAGCATTGGAGGAACGCTTTTCGTCGATCACAAGCATGGAGCTGCTTGAAACTGTCCTGTTCGCGGCACGAGAGGGCGTAATCGGCAAGAACCCCAATATCCACGGGCTTGTGGAGCCATTCAAGATCCACACCCAGAGGATCCGGCGCCAATCCGATCAATACCAATTCTTCCGACCGCGACAGGCTGAAATGAATTGGTTGACCGAAGCCTGTTTCCAGAACCGGTTTTCCTGCCGGTTCAACCCGGAATTTGAGCTCACCGACCGGCACGCCAGTAACGCCGCTTAACAAGCTCCGCAACACGGCGCGACTGACGATAAAACGACGTGCATCGCGCTCGAAAGCGAAAGCGCTCGCTCGGCGACGCTCCTCGGCGGATAATAGGTCGCGAAGACGCCGCCATCCGGGGTGGTGCAGGTCTGCGTGCCACAGGTCGATCCCGCCCCGAGCGCCCTGGATGTCGCTCGCGCTCTCCTGGCGCGCCTTGGGCCAGACGCGAGCGGGTGCGCGTTTCACCGCTCTAGCGTGAGCTGCCGGATACGGCAGCTGTGCTCAATGTAAAAATCTCCGGCCACAATTTTCCCAGCACCGACCCGTAGCAAGGAGCACCTCCGCCGCCAATCGAGCACCTCCCCGCGCCTTTCGATCAGGACGTCGACAGTATACAGTCCGCGCTGCATTGTCAGCTTCGAGCAGTAGAACTCGATCTCTCCCGCACCAGGTCCCAGTTCCAGCCCTTCCGAAGTCGACAGCTGGGTGCAGAGATACCCGCTCGGCCAATTCAACGACACCGTTACAATGATGTCGTCCAACGGCTCCAACGCCTCATAAGCAAGGCAGCACCGGAGAGGGCCGCCCGTCTGTACAGGCTCCCCCGTAGGCGCGGCAAAGCTTAGGGTTTTACAGGTGATCCGGCTCGGCTCGCCGCCAGCTCGACCGCCGTCGGCAAGTGCCGAGGAGGCGACGGCCTGATAATGTTCGATGACCGCAGACGGCTCACCTATCATCTCGATCTGGCCGGAGCGCAACAAGACGGCGCGGTCACAGATCCGCTCGATGGCTGCGAAATCGTGTGAGACCAACACGACCGTCTTTCCGGCCTCTCGCAAGTTCTCGACTCGCTCGAAGCATCGTGCCTGGAAGCCCACGTCGCCAACAGCTAGCACTTCGTCAAAAAGCACGATATCTGAATCGAGGTGGGCCGCTATCGAGAAACCCAACCTTACATACATTCCGGTCGAATATTTCTTTACGGGAACATCAATGAAGTCACCAATTTCCGCGAATTCGACGATATCGGAGATCTTCCCAGCTATCTCACGATGCGTCATACCGAGGATCGAACCGTTGAGAAAGATGTTTTCGCGGCCAGTAAGATCGGGGTGAAATCCGGCGCCCAACTCTATCAAGGCAGACAGCCGCCCATTTAGAATGATCGTACCCTCACTCGGCGCCGTTATCCGCGAGAAGAGCTTTACGAGCGTGCTCTTTCCGGACCCATTAGGGCCGATGATCCCGAGCGCCTCTCCGCGCCGTACCCCGAAACTCACGTCTTTGATCGCCCAAAACGTTCGACGCCGGCGAGTCATCAATGGCAATCGCCTGCCGCCGCTTGGCGCTAGCATGTAATATTTGGACAGGTGTTCGGCGCTGATATCGAGCATCAACGGACTGTCGGATCACATATCATCAACGATCGTTCGTTCTATCCTCTTAAAGATCATATAGCAAATTACAAAGCAGATAACTGCTACGACAGCGCAATAAAACAGGTCCCCGGCTAACGGAACATCGCCATCGACGACCGCCCCTCGAAAATCCTGAACCAGAATTGCGAACGGATTAAGCCAGTACACGTCCCGTAGAGACAATGGTACTGATGATGCAGGATAGACGATTGGTGCAGTGAACACCAGTACTTGAAGAACAAGAGGCAAGGCCATGCTGATATCGCGAACGCGCACCTGAATCGATGAAAGTAAAAGAGAGAGAGCCACAACCATAGCAAACAGGATGGTCATAATTGGGAAAGCTAAGAGCGCGGCCGCAGAAATCGATATAGAGAAATATAACATCATTAACAATAAAAGCACAAAAGCAACGCCGAAATCTATGAGAGACACGATTACAAGAGAGATCGGAATGACCTCACGCGGAAAATAGACCGCCGTCATCAAAGGTCGATAACTCAACATCCCGGCGACCGCGGTGGTGATGCCGGTTGAACAAAACGCCCAAGGTGTTAGCCCGGCGAACACAAATAAGGTGTACGGCAGAGAACCGTTCCCGTTCATGAGATATGAAAATACGAAGCTATAAAGAACCGTCAGCGAGGTTGGCTGTAATAAGGCCCAACCCCATCCGAGCAATGAGTGTCGATACCGAATTTTTACGCGAGTTATCGTCATCGCTCGAAGCAGGCCCATTGACTGGACCAGCGACTGCATGCCATCGACCAGATCATCGCTGAGTGAATGGACTGGGCGGATCACCCGGGAGCGCCGCGTCAACGCCCCGTGGAAGCCTTCGGGTACCGCTCTTGGGTCCTGCGTCAAGTTCGGGAGATCTTATTTCGCCACGAGATCATGCTGAGCCCGTTGGATCACGCTCGCGATGATCTGCTGGCTGAACGGTTCACGGAAGATCTCCAAGTGGTCACCGACGACATCGTAAACCCGGATCCCTCGCGATGCGCGGCGATGCCAACCTGCAACCGCATCTGCGCGGAACCATTTGGGTGGCCGAGGCGCACGGAAAAGCTGTATTTCGCCTTTGAACACTCGACTCGGATAATATGCACGAATGGCTTTCCCGGTGACACTCGTAATGTGTGCATACATTTCTTCTTGAGGGCTCGTTTGCACGGGTGCGATTGTACGGGGGCGTATACGATTGCGCAGTGCTGACGCCAGCCGGCGAGATAGAATGAGTGAGCAGGCGTGCTTAGCCCGATCAATCGGGCGCTGGCGCCAATATCCATTCACTGGCGTATCAAATTCTGCCAGCAGGGCCACTTCGCGACCTTCTTCTTGCAGTTGAAGGGCAATCTCGAGCGCCACAATCCCCCCTTCGCACATGCCGCCCAGAAAATACGGTCCCGCGGGCTGGATCGAAAGAATGTCCTGCCTGAAGCGCGCCGCGAGGTCCCGAACCGAGGTATAGAGCGGTTCGTCAGTGAACAGCTTCTGCCGTTGTAGAGCAAAGACATCCAATTGGAAGAACGGCTGCTCCGAGCCGAGCGCGCGGCTCAGATCCAAAAATTCGGACATCGAACCGCCGCAAAAAATCGGCGGCAGCGACCCATCTCGTTGGATCGCGATCACCGACGATGCCGCAATAACCTGCGCTCGAAGGTGCCGCATCATGCCCTCGATCGTGGGTTCGCGAAATATGAGAGAAACGGGGAAATTGGTCCTGTACATACGACCGATCTCGTACGCCAGGTTGACCGCCATCAGAGAATGGCCGCCGATTTCAAAGAAGTTCGCGGTAGAGGTGGGACGATCAACCCCCAAAACTTTTGACCAAAGATTTGTCAGGGTCTCTTCGATGCCGTGAGGAGATGGATCTTGCTTAGAAGGGCGCCGCTGGAGCTGGCCTGTTCCGGCGCTGTCTTCAGTCGGTGTGCCGATATTCGCCGGATCCACACGGTTATCGACAGCAACGGATTGCCAGTCGGGATAATCCTCTGGCACGGACCAGTTCGATGGCCGATCCAGTTCCAAGAGGTACATTTCCGGACTAGCTGCAATGAATGTTAGAAGGTGAATGTAGTGGTCGAGCAGACCCGTGATTTGGCAACGGCTGAAAATCTCGGTTTGATAATCAGCGCGGATCCACCAGGCCTCTGGCGCTTCTTCTATGCAGCTAATGCTGAGATCGAAGGCGGCTGTTGAGGCTGCGATGTTATAGGGACTTACCTCAAGGCGACCAAAATTCTTCTGCGGCGCCGCCGCCTTCACCGCCACGAATAAGACCTGAAAAATCGGGTTCCGAGCAAGATTGCGAGCCGGATGAAGAGCCTGCACCAGCCGCTCGAAAGGGACATCCTGGTTCATAAGAGCGTCGAGAATCGTGTTGCGGACCTGGCGTACGAGGTCGCTAAACGGAGGATTTCCAGACAAATGGGTTCGGATTGCGACGAGATCGGCGAACGGGCCGATGACCTCCTCTACCTCCACACTGCGGCGATTGGCTACGGGCATGCCGATAATAATGTCCGGTTCTCCATTATATTGGTAAAGCACAATCTGGAAGACGGCCAGTAAGAATGCAAACGAGGTTGTGTTATACCTCGTCGCGACGGCTTTCAGCTGGTGTACTAGGTCGAGCGGCAGCCTGCGCGCCTGACTGTATCCCGCAAAGCATGACTCACTCGGTCTCAAGCCATTGGTCGACAACTCTAGCGACATCCGAACCCCAGCCAGCCGCTCGATCCAATGCGAGAGCTGCCGTTCGAAGTCTTCGCTTTGAAGCCACTCCCTTTGCCAGCTTGCGTAATTGCCAAATTGAAGACTCAGAGGCTTCAGCTCAGGGGTTGCGCCCCTGGAAAAGGCGTCATAACATGTGGCCAGCTCACTGGCGAACAAACCAATTGACCACCCATCGCAGATAATGTGGTGCAAGACAGCGAGCAATATGTGGCTCTGCGCGGAAAGCCGTATGAGGACAAGGCGGATTAGGGGACCACGGCCCAAATCGAAAGGCCTATTGACCTCGTCACGTGCTCGGGCATACGCCGCTTGCATCAGATCTTCGCCGCAGAGCCCGCTCAAATCGATCAGTGCTGAGGTAGGAACTTCTCCTTGATCGATTAGCTGGACTGGCTGGCCATCTAGCGTTTGAAAAGTCGTCCTCAGGGCTTCGTGGCGGTCGACAACGGCTCTGAGGCTCAGGTCGAGCGCCTCGAAATCCAGGCTGCCCGTCAGTCGCATCCCGAAATATAGATTATGTACTGCAGTCCCCGCCACCAGTTGTTCTACAAACCATATCCGCAGTTGACCCGAAGACATTGGCCAACAGCGCAACCCCTCTACTGCCGCCGAAAGCCGCTCAGCTGCAAAAGGTTTGGGCTCGGCTGTGGTTCGTCCTGGCGCAAACAATCCGGCAACCAATACTTGATAGGCCTTTTAACGGTATACCGCGACTCGGTAGATGTTATGTTGCAACGCTCAGAATGTCAAAGCGGCCGTAGAAGTCTCGGCCGCTCGTCATCCAGGCGATGTGCTGGGCCGCGATGGGCGCGGACCACCGCGAAGGCAGCGGGTGATGTCGTTATCAAGCGAGGCCTGCTTGCATCTACAAACGGGTGCTTGATGTAAGTGAGTGCTTCCGGCCAATTCGGATCCGAAGCGGTGCCGAGCCGGCATCTTCGGTATGTCGATCTGGGGATCGGCAATGAAATCAAAAGCGTGCCTCGCAGTATATCGGTGTTGCCACCGCGGGGTTGGGAGCGTCCGAGTGGCTCGGGCTGGCACTCTGATTTAGATTAGATGTTTAGATTTACTCCAGCACGACCGTCAGCAGTTTAAGTTTCCGCTCTAATTTGACGCAAAGTATAGGCTAGAGGAACCATCGCGCCCTTGACTTCATTTGGTGGCGATGTGATTGATCGCAATCGATGTCGGACAAATACGAATGCGACACAAACATGTAAATGGTTGTCGAACGCTAACCTGCCCAATGGGCACCTGTGAGCGACATTGAATGTTGATGAAATTGGGGAAGACAATTAACCAATTATCCGGGACGGGGTGGTGGGGTCATCTAAATGCTTGGAATTGGTCGTGACCGGTGACATTTTCACGCGCCTGACAATTAGGCGACTAAGCAACATGATGGAGCCGGCTTGGCTGGTTTGGGCGCGCGAACTGCAAGCTATTGCGCAGACAGGGCTAACATTTGCAACGAGCACCTTCGACCGCGAGCGCTACGTTGCCATCCGCTCAGTAGCAGCGAGAATCATGGTGATGCATTCAGACGCAGATCTCGTCCGCCTGGAACAGCTTTTTGCTGAACAAACTGGCTATGCGACCCCAAAAGTGGATGTCCGCGGGGCGGTGATCGAGGAGGAGCGCATTCTCCTTGTGCGCGAGATCGCCGACTCCGGTCGTTGGACGTTGCCGGGCGGGTGGGCGGACGTGAACCAATCGCCGAGCGAGAGCGTCATCCGCGAATTGCGTGAAGAATCCGGCCTCGAGGTTAAGGTGCGCAAATTGGCCGCTGTATACGACCGCGCGCGCCAAGGGCATCCACCGCACCCTTTCCATGTATATCGGCTATTTTTCATATGCGATGTGGTCGGAGGTGCTCCAACGCCGGGCCCGGAGACCAGTGAGGTCGCCTTTTTTGGCGAGAACGAAATTCCTGAAGACTTGTCGACGGAGCGCATCCTTCCGCACCAGATTAGACGCATGTTCGAGCACGCGCGGGACAATAACTTGCCCACCGATTTCGACTGATCGATTTCGCTGCTGGCACAGCGGGGGAGGGGCGCAATAATGCTGTTTGGTTCACAGGCGGGCGATGGCGTTTCATATGACCCGCCCGGCGGTTAACGTTAACAAACGCTCTCTCGCGATCGGTAGACGGGTTCGCCAACCCTGCCTCAATCCACATCCCGACTGCGTGTTGGCTAAGCGTCCCAAGGATCGATGAGGTTGATACCGAGGTCATCGAAATGACGGGTGTTGCGGGTGGCGAGGAGGGCCTTGCGCGCGACGGCAATGCCGGCGATCTGGACGTCGCGAATTTCGACCGGTCGGCCGCGTTGCCGCTGCTGAGCAGCGAGTGCCGCCGCGGTTTCGGCAGCTTTTCGGTCGAATGGCAGCACTCGGCCGCCGAGAACCTCGCCGATGGCCAGATCGAAGGCCTCATAAAGTCGCTCGCGCCGGCGGCCTGGCGCCAGAACCGCCAGGCCGAAATGAATTTCGAAGATTGTAATCGTCGTCGTCCAGACTGATTGCGGCGGCTGTGCGTCAAACCAGCGCTCGACAGCGGGTTCGGCTGCAACGCGCATCATGGCCGACAGCACGTTCGTGTCGACGAGGATCATCAAAACGTGGCCGGCTCTGCCGGTTGACCGCGCCATTCGACAATGTCCTCCTCGAGGCCGATATCCCCGAATAGGGTGCGCAAACGTTTTCCGAGAGGTTCGGTTTCGTTAGGCTCGATCCGAACGGCATTACGCAGGATCTCTCGTACTTCTTCTTCGGTGCTCCGGCCGTGTTGTTTGGCACGTTCTTGGAGCTTCGCCTTCACGTCGTCTTCGAGATTGCGCACCACTAGCTGAGCCATAATCTACCCTCGCTGAACGATATCGTGATATCACTTCTTTCCGGCTCTTTGCAACAGCTTGTGCAAACTGAACCGCTACCGGTTGTACGGGATTTAGCTGGTACTCAAGGTGGCGCCTCGGCCGTGGCGGTCACTGACCACCTCGAGAGCGCTATGACGCTGCTCGCTAGCCGCTCGAGCCTCAATCGTCCGTTAAGCTATTGAAAGATTGGCGCGCCCGAGAGGAGTCGAACCCCTAACCCCCAGATCCGTAGTCTGGTGCTCTATCCAGTTGAGCTACGGGCGCCTGCCAAGAGCGGGTCGGTGGTGCGCGCCAACCACAACTACTCCACCGCGGTCCGCGAAGGCAAGGCACATCGTTGCGCGCCACGGTGGCCGCCGGCTGCTGCCGAGACCACATAGGGCCGATGAGCCCCGATGCAACAGCCGCTCACGCGACCGCCGCGGACGAGCCGGCGGCCCGACCGTCGGTCGGATTGCTCGCCGGACGTCACCGGCGCGCCGAAACCGGCCACCCGTGGATCTACTCGAACGAAGTGGAGATGGACGCCGCGGCCAAGGCGCTCCCTCCCGGCAGTCTCGTTACCCTGCGGCGCGCCGACCGCCGCCCGCTCGGCGTCGCAATGTTCAACCCCCATACCCTGCTCGCCGCCCGCCTTCTCGACCGCGACGCCAACAGGCCGGTCGACCGGCGCTTTCTCGCGCGTCATATCGGGCGCGCCTTCAAATTGCGTGAGCGGCTGTTCGAGACTCCCTACTACCGTCTCGTCCATGCCGAAGCCGACGGGCTGCCCGGCCTCGTCGTCGACCGCTTCGGGGCCGCTCTCGTTGTGCAATCGAATGCGGCCGGAATGGCGCGGCTTGAGCCGGTGATCCTCGACGTGCTCGGAGAATTGCTGAGGCCCGACGCAATCGCGCTGCGCAACGACAGCCCGGCGCGAGCACTCGAGGGACTGGCGTCCGAGACGCGCGTCGCAGCGGGCAGGCTCGACGGCCCGGTGCCAGTGCAGGAACACGGCGTCCTGTTCTATGCCGACCTGCTGGCCGGGCAGAAGACCGGCTGGTTCTTCGACCAGCGCGACAACCGGCGCTTTATCGCCGGCCTGGCGCGCGACGCCCGGGTTCTCGATCTCTATTGCTTCACCGGCGGCTTTGCGGTCCAGGCAGCACGGGCCGGGGCCGCTGCCGTCCTCGGCGTCGACCGCTCCGGGCCGGCGCTGGCGCTGGCGTCAAGCGCGGCGGAACTCAACGGGGTCGGCCCGATCTGCGCGTTTCGCCGCGGCGAGGCGTTTGCCGAGGCGGGCGGCCTCGCCGCGAGGGGTGACCGCTTCGACATCGTCATTGCGGACCCGCCGGCCTTTGCCAAGACCCGCAAGGAGGCGCCGGCAGCGTTGCGCGGCTACCGCAAGCTTGCCCGGCTCGCCGCCTCGGTCACCGCGGGCGGCGGCATCCTTTTTGTCGCCTCATGCTCGTTTCATATCGGCACGGCCGAGTTTGCCGCGGCGGTGCGCCGCGGCCTCGCCGATGCCGGCCGCGCCGGGCGAATCCTGAGGGTCGCCGGTGCCGATGCCGACCATCCGATCCATCCGGCCTTGCCCGAGACCGCCTATCTGAAGACCCTGACCCTGGCTCTAGACTGAAGAACCGACCAGTCTTCGCCCCTACAAAGCCAATCTCAAGGCTAGGGTCGGCGCAGATTTCGCCACAGTTGGTTAAATCAAGCGACCCAGGGCGCACATGCCTTCTGTCTGCCGCCTCACCGCAATTCTCGCGGACTATTCGCGGCTGATGGGAGCGGACGAGGGGGCACGCACGAACGCCTCAAGGCGCTGCGCCGCGAACTTCTTGATCCGAAAATTGCCAAGCATCACGGCCGCATCCCCGGGCTTGACGCGAAGACCAAGACCACCGGCGACGGCATGCTGGTGGAACTCGTAAGCGTCGTCCCAGAGCTTCGTGCGGGCGCTGGGTATTGTACTCCGCCGGGAAGGCATCAGACCGCGCTTGCTGTCCGCCGAGGCTCGCCGCCGGCGGTGCCGCGGGCGCCTCTTTGAGCGTGCCGTGCAGTCGCTCGTGCCGCCCATTCTGCTGCGGCTTGCCGGCCGAGCTGCGCTCGGCGCCGATGCTCAGCTTGATCCACCAAATTGCCAGCCGCGAGAACCCGCCGGCTCCCGGCGCGGCAATGGGCAGCCCGTTATCCGAACGGATCGCCTGCGGCAACCCGTATTCGCCGAACGCCGTCTCAAAGACCGGCCGCTCATGGGCCTCGTCTGGTCGCGCCGCCGCCTGGCAGCGCAACAGGTCGCGGCCATGGGCATCGCTCAAGGTCAGCCGATCGCACCGCCGCCCGTCGCCGATGCGAAACCACTCCCTTGAGGGACGCCCAATTTACCCTCTCCCCCGCCGGCACAGCCGGCCGGGGAGAGGGTTGGGTGAGGGGGCCGACGTACCGATCAGCGGCACCGCCCACCTCACTCCTGCTTCGCGGGCTCCTCTCTCTCCCCCCTGAAGGGCGGAGAGGGCTCTTTCCCGGAGAACCCAAACCCGGATCGAGCATTCTACGGTAGAGCTGACGGTCCCCTCGCCAACTCAGTCAAATTCTACGGACAGCCCTGCGCCCGCGGGCGAGGGAAGGGTGGGGGTAAGCGGGGGGAAAGAGAGAGGGAAACTCCTAACGAGCCTCGGTCCAGCTTTCGGAGAACGCCAACGCGCAGGTGCTGAATGGCCGCCCTTCGCGCTCTCTCGGCCAGGGACGGCCTGCCGCCTCGATGCCATTGCGTGTCAGACGCGCACCAAGGGCAGGGATCAGCAAGGTACACACCCCGTAGGGACGCGACGGATCCTCCCTCGGCTGGGTGTGGATCAGCAGCGGCTCCCCGATCTGGTACCAGGTGAGGCCGATTTCTTCGTCACGCGATTTCACACCCTCGGTCCAGAAATACCGAGGGTCGCCCGATTTGGTGAATTGGGCTTCGGTAACCGGGATCGAGGTGTCTGCCGTTTCGGGGTTGAGCATGCCCTGTACGGTCGACTGCAGCCACCGTGCCATCGCGATGTTGTCGGCGTAAATGCGCCAGCGGTTTCCGGTCAGCTCGCTGTTGAGGTAGAGAACATGTCCCGGCCCCCCGGGGCAGGTGATGATGCGCCAAAAGCTCGCATTGGTGGTAAAGGGATCGCCATCGTTGACACTGAGGCGGATGAAGGGGTTTTCGCCGGTCAAGATGACGTGGTTGGGATCAGCGGGCATTGTGATGGCTCCCTGCAAAACGGACGGGCCAAGGTAACCTTAACTTGCGGGGCTCGAAAGGACGACGGCATGACCAAGATCATCCTTGTTCGCCACGGCCACGTCGAAGGCATTTCGCCCGAAAGGTTTCGCGGCCGCGCTGACCTCGAGTTGATCTCCGAGGGGTACCGACAAGCAGAGGCGACCGCGCGCCGCATCCAGGCGAGCTGGACCCCTGCTGTCGTCTATGCCAGTCCGCTGAGCCGGTGCCGGACGACCGCGGAGGCGATAGGAGGGCCGTTCGTCCTGACCCCGACTCCGGCCTTCGGTCTCGTGGACATCGACTACGGCGAATGGCAAGGACTGACCCCCGACGAGGTCGGACACCGATGGCCGGAGGCGCTTGCGAGCTGGTATCGCGCGCCGCACTGGGCGGAGATACCGCGAGGCGAGAGCCTGCAGAATGTGCTCACCCGCACCACGGCGGTACTGCGAGACGTGATCGGGCGGCATCCGGAAGATACGGTCGTGCTGGTGGGGCACGACAGCGTCAATCGCGTCATCCTGTTGCACGCGCTCGATCTTCCGCTGTCGCGCTATCGGCAGCTCGGTCAAGACCCTTGCGCAATCAATGAGCTCGATTTTTCGGAAAACGGCTTTACCGTTCGGTCGTTGAACGAGACATGGCATCTGAGGCAAGGAGCCTGACGCGGTGGGTTGCGTGTTCTGCACTATGGATCAGCAGCAAGTGTTTGCGAGCAACGGCATTGCCTATGCCGTTCGCGACACCTCGCCGGTGACGCCATTGCACACGCTGGTACTTCCGAACCGCCACGTCGCCGATTATTTCGAACTCGAGCCTGAGGAAAGACGGGCGATCGCCCATTTGCTCGAGGAGTCGCGACGCGACATCCTCGCGGGCGACCCGACGGTGGCCGGGTTCAATATCGGCGTCAATGTCGGCGCCGTCGCGGGTCAAACGATCTTTCACTGCCACGTCCATCTTATCCCTCGCCGGCCGGGCGATGTCGCCAATCCGCGGGGTGGAGTGCGGGCGGTAATTCCCGGAAGGGCCGATTACTAGAACCTGCTCCGAGACCGAGGCCTCGTCGCGCAATAAGGGTTTGATCGGCCAACCGGATCGAGGTCAGCATAGACAAGAAGAGACACCCGGCGATGACAACCAAGCCTGCCGAGACGATGACCGAGGGCCAAGCTCCGGGCCCGATGACCGGCCGACGCTACCTCGAGAGCCTGAGAGACAGGCGCGAGGTCTGGATCGACGGCGAGCGCGTCGAGGACGTCACCACACACCCGGCCTTCAAGGACATGGTCGGCGAGCTGGCGCGCGTCTACGACTTGCAGAACAGTCCGCATTACCGCGACGAGATGACCTGCATCGACCCGACGACAGCTCAGCGCATCAGCGTCAGCCGGCTGCTGCCGCACGGCGGCGAGGATCTCAAGCATAAACGGCGAACAGCGAATTGTGGAACGAGCTCACCTGGGCCAGCTCGGCCGGAGCCCCGATATCCTGGGCGCCCTACATCATCTCCGCGCTCCACCTCAAAGACGAACTCAGTGGCCGTCAAGCACCCCAGATGCGACTTCGGCGAAAACCCGGAGCATTACTATCGGGTCTACATGAGCCACGATCTGTTCCTGACCCACGCGTTGGGCGACCCGCAAGTCGACCGCAGCACCCAGCCGCAGAACGAGCCGAGAACCGTCCCTGAGGACGAGGAGGTCGCGCCGCCTGTCGTCGAAGAAACCCGGGACGGCGTCGTCGTCACCGGCGGCAAACAGCTATCGACCGCGGCGCCGCACAGCAACGAATGCTGCGTCTCCCTGTCTGCCACCTTCGCGCGGCGCAGCAACCCGAAATGCGTTATCGCTTTCGCTTTCGCGATCCGATCCAACTCTATCGGGCTCAAGATGTTGGCGCGCGAGCCCGGCTCACGCTGGTTCGGTTCGTGGGGACACCCACTAAAGATGCTCGACGAGCAGGACTGCATGCTGTTCTTCGACCATTGCTCGTGCCTTGGGACCGCCGCTTCATGTTTTACGACCCCGCGCCGAAGGTGAACATGCTCGGCGCCGCCGCGGCAGCGTCAATTTCAACTTTCTCGGCCGGGCCAATCTCTGCCGCGTCGAGGTTCGCATGCGATTGATGACTGCAGTCGCGACGATGGTCGGCGAGGCGATCGGCGTCATCGATTATCGTGAAGTTGGAGCCAAACTCGGTGAAATGGTGACCTAGTGCGAGGTTTGGCGCCATGCAATGGAAGGAGTAGAGCATCAGGCCGGTCCCACTCCGAGCGGCCAATGGACATTGGGACCGGCTCGCGGCCTGCACATATGGTTCACGCAAGTCTCGGGTCGCATGGTCGAGCTATGCGCGAGATCTGCGCCTCGGGCATCATCATGCGGCCGAGCGGGAACGACCTGGCCAATCCCGAGATCCGCCGCTACCTGGGCCGTTACATGCGGGGCAAGGATGTCGATGTCGAATACAAGTAGCGCCTCTTCCGGCTGGCGCACGAGTTCGCCGCCTCATCCTTCGGGCTGCGGCAGGAGGTCTACGAATATGGGCACGGCGCTGATCCCAACCGTAACCGCATCAACCCGTTGCGCAGATTTGACCAGGAAAAGATGAAAGGCCGGATCAGGGAGCTGCTGCTGCGGCCGCTGCCGCATGGTGAGCCGTGACCCGATGATGCCGAACGGTCGCTCACACGCTGGATCGTGTCGACCACGCGGGGCATCAGTCGCGACGGCCGGCGAACTCGGAAAGGGTGACTCGGCTTTCCAGGCGCGGTTATAATGAAATCGAGGACTGGGGAGGGCCGGCGCTATCCGGCGCCCGGGATAGCTTCTCACTGTGTCATTGGTGACGCTCGGAAAGGGCGAAGGCGGTGAGATCGAATCTTAGCCCGAAGGAAGAATTTATCACTCCTGCGTATGCGAGCGGGTGGGTACCACGGGCGATGCCGAGGATCTATTTGGTCGGCACGATGCGGGCAGTCGCGCCCGGCGGGGCAGATTTTCTGCCGCGCGGACGAAAAACACGCGGGTTGCTCGCCTGTCTGTGCCTAGCACAAGGTGATCGCATCTCGCGAGGTCGTCTGGTCGGCCTGTTGTGGGATCGGTCGGCCGACGCGCAGGCCCGGATGAGCCTGAGGCATTCACTTTCGGAACTGAACGGCATCGTCAATCGCCACGTTCCGGGTCTCATAGAGATCGGTCGCGATAGCGTCCGGATCGATGTCCGGAAGTGCTGGGTCGATGCGCTTGCAATTCTCGAGGCCAGCGCCGACGCGACCGCCGACACCAGCAATCTCGTCCAGCCCTACAGCGAGCGCCTCCTCGAGGATCTCGACGGAATCACACCTTCGTTCGATCAATGGCTCACGGCCGAGCGCACCCGTTTCGAGGATCGCGTGCGGAAGATTCTCGAGGCGGAGCTCGACCGGCTGACCGAACAGAACGCGAGGCCGGAAGTGCGCGCGGCGGCCGCGCGCCGGCTGATCAACTTCGAGCCGACACACGAGGGTGCGGTGCGAAGCTTGATGAAGGCTTTCGCACAAATGGGCGACCGCGCCCAGGCAATCCGCGAGTTCGAGCGCTCCCGACAGGTGCTGCTGAGCGTGCTCGACCTGCCTCCTTCCAAGGAGACTGTGGCCGTCTACGAAGCAATACGAAGCGAGTCGCCCAAGGTGACTTCCCTGGCGGTCTTCGAGGGAAGTGTAGGGAATGAGCCGAACGAGGCCGTTGAACCCGGGTCGCCCGCCCGGTCTCCCGGTCGCCGGGAAATCGTTCAGCAAAGCGACCCTGCCGGCGCGCCGGAGCCCGGACGCGAGACCCGGCGCGAGCCATCGATTGCAGTCCTGCCCTTTCGCAATCTTACAGGCGATCCGGCACATCATCTGATCGCCGAGGGACTCGTCGAGGATCTTATCGAGGCGTTGTCTCGTGTTCCGAACTTTTTTGTGATTTCTCGGCTGTCGACGCTGGCTTTCAGGAACCAGGACCGCCATCCGCGCGAGATCGGCGACGTATTGGGGGTTCAATACGTACTCTCCGGCAGTATGAGGGTCTCCGAGGATCGCCTGCGTCTAACGATCGAGCTGACCGATACTCATCTGGGTGCCGCGCTCTGGATCTCGAAGCTCGATGAGCGGTTTGCCGATCTCTTCGAAGTTCAGGACCGCTTGTCCGAGATGATTGTTCGAAAGGTCGCGCCCTATTTGCACGAGGCTGAGATGAACCGCGTCCGCGTCAAGCGGCCCGACAGCCTCGAAGCCTACGACCTCTTTCTGCGCGCCCAGGAAAATATGCATGATTCCTCGCGCTCGGTCTTCGAGACGTCGCAAGCATTGTTTGATGCGGCAATCGCGAAGGATCCCCACTACGCTGCCGCGCTGGCTTGGCGGGCTTACTGGCATGTGTTGCGCGTCGGGCAAGGATGGTCGCCGGACCCGGCAGATGACGCAACGCAGGCCGACCACTTTGCGCGGGCAGCAATCGAATGCAACAGCATGGAACCGATGGCGCTCGCCGTTCACGGTCACGTGGCGTCGTATCTGTACAAGGACTTCGATCTCGCATTCCGCCGTTTCGAGACCGCGCTTCGCATCAACGCCAATGCTGCGCCGGCATGGCTGTGGAGCGCGGTGGCGCAGGCCTGGATCGGCAATGGCCCCCGGGCCATCGAGGAGATCAACAAGGCTATGGCTCTGTCGCCCTACGACCCGCTGATGTATGCTTATAGTGGCAACGCCGCGGTGGCCTATCTCGTCGACGGCCAGTTCGAGCGGGCGATCGAGTGCGCTTTGCGTTCCTTGCGGGAGAACCGCACCTACACCTCTGCCTATAAGCAGCTGGCAATTGCGCTGGTCCTGGCCGGCCGGGAAGACGAAGCCCGCGGGCCGGCGCGGCGGCTATTGGAGCTCGAGCCAGGACTCACCGTATCGGGGTTTCGACGTCGTTATCCCGGGAGCGCCAGCCCGCACGCCGACCTTTTTTGCGACGCACTTGCACGGGCTGGGATACCACCTTCTAGCCAGAATGGCGGCTTGACGGTTCGCGAATAAGATCCGGGGTGCACGCGAGCGGCTTTCGACGAGAGGGGAGCCAGAGCCGCGGAGTGCTCCCTCTCCCGCAAGCGGGGCGAGGTGATCGATGCCTTCAATGACTGGCCTCGTCCCGTCGTGACCAGATCGACGTCAGAGTGTTGCGAGAGCTTCACCGCATCGCAAGACGCCAGCGGAACACCGAACCAGCCTTGGCAGGGACGCGCTTCTGGACGGTTAATTGACGGGGGACGGTCAACGATCCTGCGCACTCTCTTATCTCAATTCCAACGAGAGCCCACAGGAGACGCCCGTGACCGACTATACAGTGCCCAAAGTCCATTACCTCGCCGGTTCCCGAAGCGTCCCTGCCGGAACACATCGATCCCAACGCACGGCACCGGCTGCGGCGACACGACTTGCCCCCGGGCTAGGATTGATCGTCGCTTTGCTTTTCTCGCTCGGGCTTTGGGGCTCGATGTGGCTGGCGGCCTCTTCGCTGGCCGCCGCGTGGTTTCGGTAGGGGACGCCGGAACGTGTGGGCGAAGGCAGCGGGTAAGACTGCCTTTCGCGATGAGGGGAGGACAGAATGGCATCGATTTTTAGTGAAGTCGTGGAATGGCTGGACCATGCCGAGCAAGCCCGGGAGGTCGCTGCGCAGTTAACAGACCCCGGCGCGAGGAAGGCGGTATTGCAGTTGGCCGAGAGCTACGATCGACTCGCGCGAGCAGCCGCGGCCCGGAGAAGGGAGTTGGCGGCGCAAAACGAGGAGAGAAACTCATGATAACTCCCGGGCGTTTCTCAGTCAAACGACAAGCGTACCTCGGGAGGTGGAAAAGAATGGGTCAGCACAGAGGGCTGTTAACCCCGGAGGAACGGGCCAGGATTACGGAGCTGCAAGATTTGCTGATCGACCGCTTTGTCGAACACAGAGCGGCGACGGCAGATGGGCAGGCGGCTCGGGTGGAAGAATTGGAAGCCGAAATCGACAACCTTCTCCGTGAAAAGGAGGAGGTCGAGAAATGGGCGACGATGGGATCCGCTTAGCCGGCCGAATATCGCCGACATCGGACTTGTCTAATTACTCGACGGCTGCGGGGCACGCCTCTATGCGGCGTCGCGCCAGCCCGGCATAGCAGAGCGATGACGCCAGAGGAGAAAGACGGCAACCCCGCCGCACAATGCGCCGAGCGCCGACGCCGCGAAATCTTCCAAGGCGGGATGCCGACCCGGCGAGAAATGCTGCAAATATTCAAGCAACGCCGCGTAAAGCCACAGGAGCGCAATCACTCGGGGCCCGCTCGGGTTTAATCCGTAGGCCGCCATTGCGATCGCCCCCGACCAGGCATAGGCCGCGAAATGCTCGAATTGGCCCGGGAGGCCAGTGCGCACGACGTCTTGTGCCGGCAGCAGCGACAAAAAACCCAGGAGGACGACGCTGGCCCATGTGAGCAAACGCAGCAATGTTCTGAGGAGGCCGGCGCGCATCGCCGCAGGTTTAGCGATTTTGCCCTATTTCGCAAGTCCACTCCCGGAAGGCCCATTTTGTCCGACGCCCACTGACCGGGCCAAAGGGGCTAGCGACGGCCTGCCTCATAGCTGTAGATCGCGCAGGCACTTCAGTCGAAGGGCAGAAATTTATCGCTTTGGAAAGTGATCCGCTGAGGGGAGAACCTGACATCCTCTGTGACCGCCACTGCCGTCCTGCTGACGGCTTCCTACCGGTCCGGGAAGGCGGCGAGCGCGAGGGATCGGGCTGTGATGTCGGCGTCACTATTCGATCCACAGTAGAGCGCTAGGGTCGCAGCAGTTCCGTAGCACGCGTGCCCAAAGTCTTACCAGCAGCCTAGTTCTTTGTCTGAAACGTGTAATTGCAACTGGGAGATACGATAGCAGCGCTGACACTATTTCCCTGGATGCGCCCCGTCATGTTTACAAATCCGGTTCGCAAGCGGGCAGAGGCTTTGAAAATTCCATTTTTATCGACCCGGCCGCTCAATGTGGTACCGAAGCGAGGGCGATAGATAAACCGCACTTCTCCCCTGGATATGGTTAGAGGGTAAAGCGCTCCCAACGGAGGTCGGGTGCAGTCGCCATTGATTACTTTGGTGAGCGTAAGTTCTCCCATGTACTGGCCATCGAAGTTGACTGAGCTTTGCGCCCACGCGATGCTCCCAACCCCCGCGCCGAGTAGGAACGTCAGTCCCAAGCATCTCAGCATTTCGTTCCTCCCGTTCAGGTCTGGCTTGCAGGTTACAAAAAAGCAAAGCCCCTCGCCCTTGGTAGCAATGTTTCGGATGAGGATCACCAAAATCCGCTCCTCCACTGCCACACCCCGGGTGACATGGTGCAAGCCGAAGAAGAGCGTCTTACATTCCCAAATAGGCGCGCCGCACTCGGTCATCCGCCATCAGCGTGCGGTGAGGGCCTTCGAGCACGACCCGGCCGGTTTCCAGAACATAGCCGTGATCGCAGGATTCGAGCGCCTCGGCGACGCGCTGCTCGACCAGGATCAAGGTGACCTTGTCCTCGCGATGCAATGTCGCGACGCTGTCGAAGATCAGATCGGCGGTTGCCGGCGCCAGTCCCATTGATGGCTCGTCGAGCAACAGGAGGCGCGGCGCCGAGGCGATGCTGCGCCCGATCGCGAGCATCTGCTGCTCCCCGCCCGACAAGGTCCCGGCAAGCTGGCGGCGACGGTCGGCCAGAACCGGAAATAGCGTCAGAATGCGATCGAGATTGCGCTGCCACTCGGCGCGTCCGCGGATCGGATAGGCGCCCGTGGGTGTCGATACCGTTCTGCGCAGTGGTCGGAAGCGTCGCCGGGGCCATCATCGGCTACCCGACCTTTCGCCTGCGCGGTCACTACTTCGCGTTGGCAATGCTCGCCTATCCGCTGGCGATGCTCTACGTCTTCCAATGGCTGGGCTACCAGGAGCTGACCCTGCCCATGAAGCGAGACGCGGCGCTCGCCTTCATGCAGTTCGAGGATCCGCGTATCTACGTCGTGCTTGCGCTGGGGCTCATGGTCGCGGCGCTGTCGATCTCGCTTTGGGTTGAGAATTCGCGCTTTGGCATGGCATTGACCGCAATCAAGCAGAACGAGCCGGCTGCCGAGGCCGCCGGCATTGATACGTGGCGCTGGAAGATGCTGGCGCTGATGCTCAGTGGCGCAATCGCCGCGGTCGCTGGCGGGCTCTACGCCGTGGTGCTCCTGGTGCTGACACCGGATACCGTTTTCGGCATGCTGGTGTCGGCCCAGGCCTTGATCCTGGCGCTGTTCGGCGGGGTCGGGAGCCTGTGGGGCCCGGTTATCGGCGCGATGGTGCTGGTGCCGCTGGCAGAGGGGCTCAACGCCGAGCTCGGAAACATTTTGCCCGGCATTCAGGGCGTCGTCTACGGCGTCGCAATCATCGTCATCATCCTGGCCGCGCCCGAGGGGGTCTACTGGCGCGCGCTCGACCGCCTCAGCCGGAACAAAAAGCCAGAGCCTCGGGCTACGGTTCCCGCCGCGCCGGTCGTCGCATTGCCGCAGCCGCGCAGCACTGCCCGCGGCGACCTCTTGGTGCTGCGCGGGATCGGCATCTCGTTCGGCGGGCTTCGGGCGCTCGATGAGATCAGCCTCTCCGTTCCGGAAGGCGGACTCTACGGCATCATCGGCCCTAACGGCGCCGGCAAGACGACGCTGTTCAACGTCATCAACGGGTTCCTGGCGCCGGACGATGGCACGACCGAATTCGCCAGCGAGACGATCACCGGGTTGCGGCCGAACCGCATCTGCCGGCGCGGCATCGGCCGGACCTTTCAGGTCGCGCGCGCCTTCGCCCGGATGAGTGTCCTCGAAAACGTGATCGTCGGGGCCTACGTCGGCGCGGCCAGCGACGAAGCCGCGCGGCGCATGGCCTTGGCGGCGCTCGATCGGGTTGGGCTCAGCCCTTGGGCCGATGCGATCGCCGGCGGTCTGACGACGCGCGAGCTGAGGCTGATGGAACTGGCCCGCGCGCTGGCGCCTCATCCGCGGCTGATCCTGCTCGACGAGACCTTGGCCGGGCTCGGACACGAAGATCTCGACGAGATTCTCGCCGTGATCCGCCAGTTGCGCGCCGACGGCACGACGGTATTGATCATCGAGCACACGATGCAAGCGATGGTGCACCTGGTCGACCATTTCACCGTGCTCGACCATGGCCGCCTGATCGCGGAGGGAAGACCGGACGACGTCGTGCGCGACCAGCGTGTGATCGAGGCTTATCTCGGTCGGAAATGGGTCGAGCGGGTGGCCGCGACCGCGAATTAAGAGGAGGCAGGAACATGACGAAATACTCACCCACGCGGCGCAGCGTGACCGCCGGGTTGGTCACCTCCATCGGTGCTTTCGCGGTGCCGCGCGTCGCCGTCCGCACGGCGACGGCGCAGGCCAAGGCGGTCAAGATCGCCTCGATCGCGCCGCTGTCGGGTCCGTGGGCGCGGCAAGGCCAACTCTTGCGCATGGGCACCGACATGGCGACCGACGACATCAACAATAACGGCGGCATCAAGAGCCTCGGAGGCGCCAAGATAGAAATCGTCTACGCCGATGCCGGCGACAGCACCGAAAAGGCCAAGAACGCAGCGCAGCGCCTGTTGGCGGACCAGCCGGATCTGGTCGGCGGGACCGGCGCCTGGCTCAGCTCTTTCACGTTGGCGGTCACTGAGGTGACCGAGCGCGCGTCATTGCCGTGGCTGACCCTCAGCTATTCCGACGCGATCACCAATCGCGGGTTCAAATTCGTCTTCCAGACGTCGCCGACCGCCGACCACCAGGCGGCCGAGACGGTGCCGACCGCGCTCAAACTGGCGGAAAGCTCCACGGGCAAGGCTCCGAAGACGGTCGGGATCATTATGGACAACACTGCAGCGCCGGTCAGCTTCGCCAAGCCGCCGAAGGAAGGCGGGCTCGAGAAGATGGGGCTCAAACTGACCGTAGACCAGGTGTTCACACCGCCTTTGTCAGACGCGACGCCGCTGGTCGAGAAGGTGCGCTCGGCCAAGCCCGGTTTTCTGCTTTTGCTGACCTCGGCGATGCCCGACTGCAAGCTCGTGCTCGAAAAGCTGGACGAGTTCAAGCTCGCCCGCGGCAAGGTCCCGTTGGTTGGCAACGGCGCGCCCTTCGGCTCACCGGAATTGCTGAAGACGATCGGCTCGGAATTGCTCGACGGGCTATTATTCAGCGTCGCCAACTGGCCGATGAAAGGCCAGGAAGACTTTATTGAGCGCTTCAAGAAACGGACCGGCGAGCCGTTCCTGACCCAAGACGGGCTATGCGGTTACGGCGACGTGGCGATCCTGAAAGAAGCGCTCGAGATCGCCGGCGTGGCCGACCGGATCAAGGTTGCCGAGGCGATCCGCGGGATGAACCTGACCACCGGCCCGGCGGCGCAGTGCTTCCCGGGGCCGATCAAGTTCGACGAAAAGGGCCGCCGCGTCGACGTGCCTATGATTTTTGCGCAATGGCAGAAGGGCGTGCCAATCACCGTCTTCCCGACCAACCTGGCCCTGGCCACGCCGGTCTGGCCGTCGGCGTAGTGCAGAATCCGGAAGATTTCGACTACCCCCGCGACCCCAAAGAGCTCTTCGGAGGTGTGCGGCGTGCTCAGATGCGAGCCGGTGACACCAGCTCCGGCTATTTGTTTAGCGAAATCATCGCGTACCAGGCGCTCGGCGCGGAGGGTTCGAGGCGCGTGTTGCCGGGCGCGGGCCGGCAGATCGGGTGTTTGTTCGCGTTTGCTGTAAAGCAATCCTGTGGGGCGACATCGAGACATGACTAACGACGCCTATTGGCGGTTGCTGCGACGAGCTCTCTCGGCGGTCGCCAGCGCTCCTCCTCCCCCTTCTCCTCCTCTGGGGGTGTCAGACCACAATGGTGCCGACAAATCAGCCGCTGCCGCAGAATGCGCGGGGACTGCCGGTCTACGGCGGCGGTTATGCGCTATTGCCGATGCTGCAGCACCCGCAAGGCGAGGTCGTGTTCATCATGGCGTTTTCCGGCGGCGGCAAGCGTTCGGCCGCCTTCGCTCATGGCGTGCTGCGCGGTTTGCGGCAGATCCCGGTCGTCGAGGACGGACGAACCCGCTCGTTGCTGGACGAGCTAGATTACGTGGCCGTGTCGGGCGGCAGCTTTCCAGCGATGCATTACGGGCTCTACCGCGACAAGAGCTTCGAGACCTTTCCCAGCGAGTTTCTGAAGGTGGATATTAACGCATACATCTTTGGCACGTACCTCCTGCCATGGAATTGGGAGTGGCTGGTCAACCCCTTCTACGGTACCAACGACCAAATGGCGGAAGTTTACGACCGGCTGATGTTTCATGGTGCAACTTATGCCGACCTGCTGCGGCGGGGCTTGCCGGTCGTCTCGGTCGACGCCACCGACATCGCCAACGGCATTCCCTTCTCGTTCACGCAGCCCTATTTCGACCTGATCTGCTCCGATCTCTCAAGCTTCCCGGTGGCGCGTGCGGTCGCGGCCAGCAACGGCTTTCCGGTGCTGTTTTCGCCGATCACCCTGATCAGCCACACGCCGGATTGCCGCGGCGTGCGGCCGCCTACCGCGGCGCCGGCGGAATGGGCCGAGACGCCGGACGAATTGTCCCGCCGCGCGCTGCTGGCAAGGACCGCCGACCGCTACCTCGACCCCGAGCGCACGCAATACGTTCACCTGCTGGACGGCGGAATTTCCGACAATCTCGCTCTGCGCGGCGTGGCCAACGGTGGCATCGCTCTCGACGACACGACCGATACCTTTCGCCGGATCGCTCTGAAAACGCGGCGGGTTTTGGTTCTCAGCGTCGACGGGCAATCGGCGGCCGACCCCGCAATATCGAAGCAGCGGGTCGTGACCGGTCTCAGCCAGATCTTCGGCGCCGTCTCCGGCACCCAAATCGACGCCTACAGCTTCGAAACCATGATCCTGACCGCAAGTGAGCTGCGCCAACTGGTCGACAGCCTCCGTAAGGTGCGTTGCTCGCAGGCGCGGGTTATCGAAGGGCACGATTGCGCCGATGTGCGCGGGGCGCTCGTCCATATCTCGCTTTCGAGCATTCTCGGATCCGCAGGAGCGCCAGCGCCTGCAGGCGATCCCGACTGGCCTGACGATCCCCTACGAGGATGTCGACCAGCTCGTCAGCTCGGGGGAGCACCTCGTTCAGCAGAACGAAACGATCCGGGGACTTATCTCCGATCTTGGCGGGCCCGCGGTCGCCGTCGCGGTACAGGCGCGGCCACGCTTGGCGCCAAAGTGAAATCCAATCTCTAGATTCGCGATCGCATCAGCGGGTCATTTTCCCATCACCAACAAACGGCCGATCGCTCCCTCAGCGATGGTTGTACCGAAGCGAACCAGTCGATCGACTGCCTGTGAGGGCCGGTCCAGGCCACCGGCGTCCCGCCGAGCATCATGAGAAACCGTCCAGGCGATGGCGCGCGGGGCGCTGTCTTCGCGCAGAGCGGAAAAACGCCCCGGAGACTCGTTGCTGATCCAAACGGCGTCAGACCTGCGCATCGTTTCCGCGAACAGGTCGCGATGTTCCCCCGAGGTCACACAGACGAGCTGCACCGCATCCGCCGCCGTGTCGAGCGCGATGGGAACTGTTACACCGACATAGCGCCCGCTCCAATCGATGGCGAAATCTTGCCGATCCGGAGCAAAGAAAGAGCTGACGGAGCGTATTTGCGGGAAGTCGGGGGCGGAGAATCGGCTTACGGCGCAGCGAACCAGTCGATCGACTGCCCGTGAGGGCCGGTCCAGGCTACCGGCGTCCCGCCGAGCATCATCAGAAACCGTCCACGCGACGGCGCGCGGGGCGCTGTCTTGGCGTAGGACGGAAAAACGCCTGGCGCCTCGTTGCTGATCCAAACGGCGTCAGACCTCCGCATGGTCTCCGCGAACCGTTCACGGCGTTCTCGTGGGATGACATAGGCGAGCACAGCCGTGTGGTAGACCACGAGTGTCGCGTCCTTCGGAGCAGCCGCCATCAACGGCTCGAGATCGGTCAGCAAGTCGCCTTTGATGATCGTTGGCGGGTCGCGGCGCGCTACGTCGATAGCGGCGCGCAGCCGGTGTGCGCGAGCTTCCTGGCCCGGCCAGACGAGCGTCTCCAACCACCTCACCTCATTCTCGGACCGCAGATCGAGGGGGTTCAAATCGAGGCCCAAACGCCACACGATCCGCGGGACCCTTGCAGGAAGCGGGACAGCACCAGTCACCTTGCAACGGAACACCGGCGCCCCTGCGGCAGCCGGTTCGATCCGTCGCGTACCGTAATCGTAGCCGTAGCGATCGGGGAGCAGGCATAGACCCGCCGACGCGCCGATTTCGAGAAGCGCCAGCGGTTGCGGCAGTCGAGCGAGAAGCGGCAGAAGGACACTGCATCGCGCCGGCTCGTTGGTTTGCGTCGTTCGTGAAAGCATCACCGAGCGGATGCGACTGTGATATTTCCGCACGGCCGCGACGAGATGCTTCGGGTCTTCCGGCACGCCGTTCACCTGCCGGACGGCCGCGAGAAAGAGATTGGGCTGGCGGCGATCCGCCGGTAGCCCGGCAATGAACGCCAGCAGCTCCGGCGACGCGGCGATCGCCAGCGCCAACCTCTCGTAAATCTCCGACGCGCCCTTCGCTTCGTCGACCGCAAAGGTCGCGTAGCGGTCGGAGATGCGTTGCAGTTCGGTGGGGTCGGGTGTCATCGTACGCGACTACGGAAACCTACCAGGATAAGCGCCTCTTTTCGGTGCGCGGGCCCACCGGCTATGCTGGCGGGAGATGATCACGTCGCGGGAGGCAACGGCAATGGCGAGCAAGGGAAATCTTCCGATCACCGATCGCATCCTGGCAATTCGCGAGCGCTGGCACACCAAGCAGCACCCGTTTTTTCTCGCTTTTGCTGAAGGAAAGCTGCCGCTCAAGGCATTGGGCCGGTATCAGGCGCTGCATTACCACTTCGTCTCGCGGGCCTTGGCCAGCTTCGGTATGCTCTATGCGCGCGGCTATCATTGCGAGGACGTGCGCAAGATGATCGCCGAGAACATCGCCGAGGAGGAAGGCCTCAAGGCGATCCCGCAGCCGGGCCACGAGCCGCACGACCACAACGAGCTGATACTGCGC